>JAABUL010000374.1_pt1 | contig 96092 bp, 107 predicted proteins | sample 5559151 | NCBI WGS metagenome assembly JAABUL01 (sample SAMN10711876, study PRJNA513368) | rock metagenome | isolation source: Antarctica rocks | place: Antarctica: Victoria Land, Pudding Butte sud | reverse complement strand
CGCTGGCTGGTTGATCTCACGACTCAGCCTCTGTGTGATGGTGAGTCATTTCTATGTTTGGCTGCCTCGATGTTATACATAATTGATCGTAGCGGCACAAAAGATGGTCCTCGATAACTGTCAACTATGGCGACAACACGCAAGACGCGTATCGTTTGCATATCTGATACCCACAACCAAACGCCCAAGCTACCATCAGGCGATGTTCTGATCCATGCAGGTGATATGACCACCCAGGGCAGCTACGCTGAGTTGAGAAAGACTGTCGAGTGGCTCGAAAAGACAGAATTCCAGGCGAAGATCGTTATTGCTGGTCGGTCCACCAGTAGCCTCGATCAAAGAATCACTAACACATCCTCCAGGTAACCACGACATCACGCTCGACCACCATTCTTCCACAAAAAGAAAACCAAATGGAAATGGCCTTCGCCTCAAGATTCCGCAGTATGCAGAAAGCTGTTGACAGACTCACCATCTATCACTTACCTGGAGAACGAAGCCGCGGACATATACCTCACCAAGCCACAAATATGCTTCAGAGTCTTCGGTAGTCCGTACTCGCCTGGCCAACGGGGCTGGGGATTCCAGTATTGGGGAGAGCAGGAAGCAGAGCGGGTCTGGGCGCATAGTGAGATGGATGATGCAGATATCGTGGTGACGCACACTCCGGCGTACGGGTACTGCGATATTGCGATGGAAGGCGAAAGGGCCGGATGTGTCGCGCTCACGAGAAGGCTGGAGGTGGTGAGACCGATGCTGTATGTTTGTGGCCATATACATGATGCTCGAGGGTTTGAACGAGTGAGATGGGGTCCTGGAGCCAGCGTGATAGAGCCTTGGACAGATCCAGGCGAGGGGAACAAGAAGATTAGCTTGATAGATTTGACTGAGAAGTCGGGGCATGCGATTGAAAATGCCGGACGTGGCGTGGCACGTTACAGCTTGCCCAAGGTATCGGCGGAAGCGCTGGAGGGCCAGTCGGATCAGAATAAGTCTAATTCGACGTTGAACTTGGCGGACGACAACTCTGCGATAGGTCAGGTGAAGCCGGAGATGTACAGGAAGAAGGCAGGTGGCGCTATAGAATATAGACACCGGAGGACACCAGGCGGCGGCGGTCACGACAGTGTTGACGCGGTCCAGGCTGGAGAGCGAAACGAGACGGCCGTGATCAATGCTGCGTTGCTGAGCGCGCGGACTGTTGGTAAGGCGTCCACCTTTGACAAACCCATTGTCATTGATGTTGAGTTGCCGATATGGAGATTCGACGGCGATGTTGATGAAGTGAGGTGGGAGTAAAGGAAGGATGGAGGCGAAGGAAGCTGGGCTGCTGGGTTGGGCTGGATGTGGCTTGGCGACGATATTTGCCAACCTTGACCGCCACGATATTCCTTCGATTCCTTCAATTCCTTCGGTTCATTCTTATTTGAACGACACCTCACACAACAAGCAGACATCCAGAGTCGACCGAGAGGCACTCTCCACCTAAACGGCAACGTAACGCACATCGCAAAGGCAGTACTTTAGCGCAATGGACCCACGCATATTCGAGAACGTGGCCAAGATTGCGGCGAACAGCACACCACCGCAGCCATTCGTGCAGCAGCCGTACGCCTTCACGGAGCTCATCAATGTCAACTGGTCAACGCCTGTTAGATTGGAGGATGCATCCAACCCCGAGAGCCAGCTATGGACACGAACCATCAAGACTTACACTGATCACCCGGGGACAACGAACATCTGGTACGGCCAAATGGTAGACACGCCACTCATCTTCAAACTCATAATAGGTTCGTGACCTCGTGATCTATGTCAGAAGTCGTTGACCGGCCGTAGACTGGGTATCACCAGACGACTATCGTGCGTTCCACGAGTCCACAGCATCTGCGGAGCTTCCCCAAGCGTGGCAATCTTCTCCGACTCCCATCACCACCGACAGCCAACAATTCTTCACGTTTCCAATGGACCAGCGCTCCCGCCTGGTTGCTTTCCAGCTACCTCAAAATCGTCTTCCGGACGCGGTGACTGTGTTCGTTTCCGCACATTTCTCGCCCGACTGGGACCCAGATGCCATTGAGCCTTTGGACAGACAGCCCCAGAGAGAACGAAAGGTCGTCTGGGACAACGCGTGGATGCTCCTCCGGGATGCAGCCCTCAAAAGTGAAGGCGGGTACGTGTCCGACAAGGCGATCGAAGGCTGGTCGGTTGCGGAGATGAACGGCCAGAAGTCTCATACCAGCGTGATACGATTCCAAGACTTCCGGACAGCGAGCCAGTTTTTGAAGTCAGCTGAGGACTCGACCTCAGCACACGCTAGTTTCGACAGGCTGAAGCAATTCGCGCAAGGCGGCGTGGTCGCGGAGGTCGTGACGATGAAGCCACTGGAGCCGATGGCCGGGTGATCCGATTACGGTACCCATTTTCCAGGCCCCGGCGATTCGAGAGCCAAGTTCTGGATCGTTGCATCGCCTTGGGTATTGCTGAGTCGGTTGTACTCAGTTTGGGCAGAACTGTTGTGGTAGATCACGATGTCAGCGGTGTATCAGTGATCAGCCAATGTCAGAGAGACTTTACTGCGGACCCGGAGTGCCAAAACCACTCCTCGAATGACAATGCAAGGGCGAACAAGGTTGTGCTGCGAGGATTTTTCTCTCCATAATCGCCTCGGATGGAGAGAATGTCGGTCCAGCTGTAGCATTCACCTGGCGGTCCTCCGCCCACGACATCTCCACGCTCTACAAGATCATCAGTCATGGACGTGAGAGTCGCAACCTAGAGACTTACGGTCGGCGAACAACACATGCATGATCTCATGAAAGAACACGACGCTCCAAGACAGCATGTCTGGCAGCAAGGCTCCTTCGACGTTCTTGGGCTGAAGCTCAGACAGTTGCGCTGGATGAGAGTTTTGGACACCGCAAATGGAGATGAATTCGGTGCCTCCGATGTTAATTCTGTATGCGATGAGGGACCCTCCAGTGCTTGTCGAGTCTCCACAAGTCACTGCACTTGGGTAGTCATACAGCGTGTTGTCCACGGGGTTCTTGAATTGGGTTGGTTGCCCATTTGACGGAAACGCTGTCCAGAACTTGGAATCATCACACCTGTCATTCGTCAGCGTCGACTCGTTGTGAAGCAGCCTGGGTTACGCACAAGACATATGCATTCGGCTGAGTGTTCTCCAAGTTGGCGATGGTTTGGATATTGCTCCGCACCTCGTTCCATCGACCTTGTGAGTTGCCGTCTTGGGCACCGAAGATGACATCGAAAAGCGTCGCTACGCGATAAAAGTCCCAGTGGCCTTTCGCGTCGCCCTTCTGGTTGCCAGGGGCGTTATCCATGTATGCACCAGCAGCTTTTGCCATCGAAACCACATCTTGGAGAACAGTTCCGCCTCCAGAACCGCAGGTATTCAGAACGGGGGCGAAGATGATGCCTGCATATGTAGGAAGAACGAAGCCAACGACAACGCAGATGAGTATTTGGAGCCGTGCAAGAGATGCCATTGTACGAAACGAGCGACAGGATATGGCAACTGCAGAAAGCGAGTGTGCGATTGTTGACGATACACAGACCTGAACGGAGGATATGCAGCTGCTATTGAACTCGAGTACCTGAGGCTGAGACGAAGGATCGAAGCTAAAATACTTCTGGAGCTTAATCACGCCCGCACAGAGCCTCAAAATGCGAGACATCTGAATCGACCGCGGATGTTTTGGCGGTTGCCCGTTGTTTACGTCGCTTTCGAACGCGAGATGAAGGCCCACACAGCTGGTCTGAAATTGCAGGAATCCCTAGTCAATGGACAATCTCTCTGTCAGGGCGAAGCATGGCCGCAAAGACGGACCAAAAGGATACCGCTTGATATACTCCTGATACATCCTCCGCCTTGACGGCAAAGTACAGTATTCTACTCTTTGCAATACACAACAGCGTTGCTGGACAGTCGTTCGTTGTTCTCCGTCCTCCACCGGCAACATGCACTCGTTTCTTGCACCGGTATTATTCGCCTCCACAGCATACGGCCTTTTCGGCGGCACCATCACCAGGACTTACACTACCGACGGCCTCAAAAGCCTCACGGCGGTCAAAGGCGACCGGTCATTATTGCTCGAACAGTCATCATCGAGTCTGACGGTTCAGTATGCGGAGCAGACAACCTTCCGTGGCTACACATTGACCGTCGACTCGAGTCGGAGTGTGCACTTCGTCTCGTCGACGCCTCTACCCGCCAGCTCTAGCAAAGTCATTGTGCCATCATATCCCGCACCCTCAAGCTCGAAAGTGGCATCGAGCTCAGCCACTTCGTCGGTGCCCGTAGTGGTCACTTCATCAGTACCCGTAGTGGTCACTTCAAGCTCAAGCTCCGCGGCGCCCGTTGGATCATCTGGACATTCGTCGCAAACCAGCCACTCCTCGCAAGCTGCGTCTAGCCACTCTTCGCTTTCACAGGCGCCTTCGGAAGCTCCCTCATAAGCACCTTCACAACCACCAAGCGGCTCATCGACCAGCAGCAATGCACCATCGGCCTCTGGTCAACCGCCATCATACCCTTCGCAGTCTTCTAGTGGCTCGCCCGATTCTAGCAGTGCCGGCCCAGCGTCTGGTTCTAGTGCACCGGGTCCCGGATCGTCGCAACCCGCTCCAGGCTCGTCAAGCTCTTCTCATGCAAGCTCTTCTCAGCATGCCGGCAGCTCAAATTCTGCTCCAGTCCCTAGCGGAGGTGCATCGCAATCTTCCTCTGGAGCACCAATTGCATCTGGCGCACCAAGTGCCTCCGGAAAACCTGCAAGCTCAAGCGCTGCCGCGGCTTCCCAGTCTCAAACCTACGGTAGCTCCTCTGGTTCAGCATCTCAGGTAGCACCCTCGGGTGCCGGTAGCTCGGCATCGCAATCAGCCTCCCATGGAGCATCATCCGGCGGGGGGAACTCGGCATCGCAATCAGCCTCCCATGGAGTCTCATCGGGCGCTGGCATCTCAGCCTCCCAACCAGCCTCTCATGGAGCATCTTCGGGTGCGGGAAGCTCAGCGTCCCAACCAGCCTCTCATGGAGCATCTTCAGGGGTGGGAAGCTCGGCCTCCCATCCCGCGTCTTCGGGTACCGGAAGCGCGTCTGGATCTGGGTCTGTCATTACATCAAGCAGCTATGGAGGGATTGGCAACTCATCCTCGCTGTCTCACTCGGCTTCGGCTTCCGCCTCGGAATCTGTCACTGTCTCCAACTCTGCCTCTGCCTCCTCTTCCGTGTCTCACAGTGGCAGCGCGAGCAGCGGTGTCTCAGGATCCGTGCCTGCATCTTCTTCGTCCGGAGCGCAGCCAGGACCCTCGGTCTCGTCACTTCCAGCATCATCTTCTGCCGTCGCGTCCTCGTCGGCGGGTGCTGGATCTCAGTCCTCTTCGAACGCACCGAACCCCTCAATCACGATCGCACCTGGCGGCACAGAAGCAAGCTCCTCCAAGAGTGCACTCGAAACGCAACTTTCCAGCATCTTCCCGATCATTCAAGGATGGCTCGATGACAATACCATAGATCCACAGCCTGTTATTGATACTTTGAACAACATGGAGGACGACATTCAAAACCTGTTGTCGGAGCTCACTCACGGCGACGACGATAATGGCGGCGGATGCACCTCTTCTCTATTCTCCATCTTCACTTGTATCATCAGCACGGTTACAAGCGTCACTGGAGAGATCACGGGTACCATCACAGGCACGATCACTGGCGAGCTGATCAACACAGTTACAAGTGAATTGGAGCACTTGCAAGAGCTTACCGAGCAGATCGACGAGGCGCAAGAGAACGATGACAACAACAGCAGCTCAGAGTCCCAGAGCCAGTCCAGCAGCTCAAGTCAATCCTGCAGCGAGTCCGTCAAAGAGCACACTCAAGTCACTTGCTCGCCATCTCCCATCACGGTCGGCAGCACCGTCTCGCACACGATGGTCTGTGAGACTGCTACCGATACTGTCACCGGCTGCAGTGTTTCCTACTCCGCAAGCACTACCACTCTGTCGGTCAGCTCGAGCTCTATGGAGGGCCCCGCAGCCACACCTGACTATTATGAAGGCAGTGGTGACGTTTTGGGAATGGCATCTTCCATCTACAGCTTCTTGGAGAATGACATGGCATGTCTGACGGAATTTGTGCGGCCATTCCCAACCAACTGCCCAGAGCACAGTGGTTCTGCATCAGCATCTGTATCCGAGTCTGTTTCCCGATCCGCCTCATCGGCCTCAGCCTCCAACTCTGTGTCGTCCTCGGCCTCGTTCTCGGCGTCATCGTCATCGGCTTCGGTCAGCGGCCCCGCCTCGGTCTCTGCGTCGGTGAGCGCCTCCAGCAATAGCAGCGTGTCTTTCAGTGCTTCGGCTTCCGGCTCCGGATCTGAGAGCTTGAGCGCGGTCGCATCGTCTTCGGTTATCGTCCCCAGCTACCCTGGGTCGTCTTCATCTGTATCCTACTCGGCATCCAGTGCTGCAAGCTCGCAAGCATCCGTCAATGGAAGCTCTATCGGACCGGTCAGCTCCTCCGCCGTACCAGGGTCATCGATCTCCAGCTACGTTAGCTCGTCGGTGCTACCAGGCAGCTCGTCAATCCTGCCATCGGGATCGCTCAGTGGATCTTACAGCCTTTCTGGGTCGTACGTCAGCAGCTTCGTAGGCTCGTCTATCTTGCCGGCCAGCTCGTCCGTGCCAATTAGCAGCTTCGCAAGCTTCTCGGGCTCGCTCGTCCCAATCAGCTCGTCGGTACCATACGGCAGCTTCTCTGGTAGCTTGTCTGGGTCCTTTATCGGGTCGAGCAGTTTCTTTTCAGGCAGCTATTTCTCGGGAAGCTTCTTCTCTAGCTATATCGGTTCCTCGGTGCCTTACAGCTCCGCCATTGTGAGCTCGTCAGTACCGGCTAGCAGCTTTGTTGCAAGCTCGTCCATCCCCGCGAGCAGCGCCGTTGCCAGCTCTTCGATACCAGCAAGCAGCATTGTCCCGTCTGCAAGCTTCTCTGGCTCCTTGATCGGAAGCTCTTCTCTACCACTACCGAGCTCCTCCTTGATCGCATCAGCCTCATACGCGAGCTTCTCCGCCAGTTTCTCTGGGTCCATCCTTCCAAGTTCTGCGTTGCCGGTACCAACAGCGTACTCAGGGGGCATTTGCAACATGCACATCTACGAGGGCTCTCTGGGCACCGACTTGCCAGTCTACGTCGGTGTTGATATTAATGATGGCGCCGGAAACCTCTTGAGCCGCACGAACCACGACGCCAACTGGGAGGATGTCCTTACAGTCCCCGGCTCCGATACCTCGCTTCCCTGGGATGTCTCGATCACATTGAGAATGTCTCGTACTCTGGACAAACGATCAATGCCTGCGTCTCGTCATGCCGAGTACCTGAGCTTACTCCGCCGCCGTGACCCCGAGCTGGCCGAGATTCTTCGAAGAGATCCCTTCGCCTGTACCGCCAAGCGAGAAGCGCGACCGCAAGGCTGTGGCGGCGCTGGTACGCTACCGCCAGACCCGTACGAGGACTGGCTTATCCAGATGCAAGCTGGAGACTCTTCGTGGAACTCAGGTGATCAGGATGAAGCCAATGTTCCATTCTGTCGAGTAGGCGGTTGGGATAACGCCGACGCGTTGGACTTCATCGATCTGTTAACCTCGCTGGGAGTGGACCAGAAGATGCCCAACCGACAGATGGACTGTTACTTCCCATGCTAAGGATTGATAATGACTTTGGAATGTCATGTTGATGATTCTCATGAACGGCATATTGTACATAAATGATTTATTGGGGCGATACCCTGTGCAACGGCAACCTGTCTCTCTCTTCCTCTCTAATTGCCGTGGTGGTATAACGAAGAGCCCATACTCCTAGAAGACGTAGTCGGAAACCGAGTCGCTCCTGCCCTCACTCTCGCCGATTTCGAATTTTCAGAGCGGGCTGAAGCCTCTCTGCCTTCCCACGACACAGCCTGACACAAAAACGCAACGAGGAGAAAGGAACACGGCGGCCGAGCAACTTGCTTCTATTCATGACATACAGCGATGGAAACAAATGTGATGTCTTGGTCGATCGCTGGAGTACCAACGAAGCTCGATGCTCTTCCGGGAAGGTTCAGACTCGCTGTCAGCAGCCCGCATCAGACCACCTACTGCTTCCAGAGCTCATCTGTGTACTGGATGTCTTGTCATCGAGCCGGCGACTAGTTATCGAAGGCTGTGAGGGCTATGTGGTCTCGTTGTCGCCTCCCAACACCCTGCCACTTGGACTAAACGCCTCTTCCAACACAACGGCCTTCCCTGTAAGTATTATGTGATAGAACATTCAGCATGCTGTGTCACGCAGATGCATGCAGCTGGTCGAAGAGGATATATATAATGGTTCACTTGCCTCGAATTCCATAGACTGATTCACCTGACCGCTTAGTAGACCAGTTCCATTTCTGGCCCGAGCCTCTACAAACGATGTCTTTCAACAAAGAAGTCGAGCATTACGACCTCGTCTCCCTTGAAGCGGTGAAGCCGGCAGATATATCGCATGGACCATCGCCGGTACTCAAGGCAAGCGATGTGCCACCATTGAGAACAAATGGTATGGCGCGTCTTGCCCAAATGTCGCTTGTTTGCCGAGCAAGAATGTGATTCATTCGGCCAAGGTTCACCAGCTATCGGCTCACGGAGAGATGTTCAGGCTACGGAAAGGGTCTGGCGAAGGCAAGACCGACATGAAGGCTGTCAAGCGGAGGAAGGACGACATGGTTGATGGGCTGATGCAGATGCACAAAGGTAACTTTGACAAGAACGCTGTGGAGATGATCTGGGGCGACGGGAAGTTCACTGGCCCCAAGACGATCGAGGTCACGGATCTCGAAGGCACGAAGAGGGTGCTGAAGGCAGACGTGATCATTGTGTGTACTGGATCGAGAGCCATCATCAACGACATCCCAGGACTCAAGGAGGCTGACCCTCTTACCCACGTTGAATTGCTCGATCGCGAAGAGCTGCCCAGCCATTTGATCGTTCTGGGTGGCGGATACATAGCTCTGGAAATGTCCCAGGCTATGAGACGGTTAGGCTCGGCTGTGACTGTCCTTGAGCACAATGAAAGAATACTCCAGCAGGAAGACGCAGACATCACAGCTATGCTGAAAGATATTCTAGACGCAGAGGGTGTTCAGATCTTGACCTCGACGTCCATCAACAAAGTCAGCAAGTCTGGACAGTCGGTCACACTCAAGGGAACGAAATCTGGGCAGCCTTTCCAGATCACTGGCTCACACGTTCTGTGTGCCACTGGGCGTCTACCGAACAATCAGAACATCGGCTTGGAGGAAGCTGGTATCAACCTCGACAGCAAAGGCTTTGTGGTAGTAGACGAATGGAATCGTGCAACAACGGATGGTGTCTTTGCCGTGGGCGACTGTGCTGGCTCTCCCAACTTCACGCACGTAGCGTACGACGACTTTCGTATCGTACGAGAGTATCTTACCGGAAAGCAGGGGCCCTCTGACAGGCGATCTGGCCGCCAGGTCCCATTCACTCTATTTACTGATCCTGAGTTGGCTCATATTGGACTTCGCGAACACGAGGCGACAGCCAAAGGTCTGGAGTACCGTCTAACGAAGCTACCGATGGCCGCATCCTTGCGTACAAGGACACTCGGAGAGACGGAAGGATTTGCAAAGGCCTTGATCTCAGCTGACGACGATACGATTCTTGGCTTCACGGCACTGGGCGCAGGTGTGGGAGACCTTTTACCTGTGGTCCAACTAGCCATGAAAAGAGGCCTACCTTATACTGATATCGCCGATCTTGTGATCACGCATCCTACGCTGAGCGAAGGCCTGGTGGCTCTGTTTGGTGCTGTGCCGCCACGATCGTAGGAACGAAGCAGCCTCGTCGTTGCTGGAACTGCGAAGCAAGAGTGTACAATTCATGATGGAATGATGATCCACAGCCGTTAATGGAATGTGCTAAACGAATGTCTTCTTAGGCCGTAATGCTGTACTCCAGATCGACCTTCAAAGCTTGTATACAAGCTTGACTCCACTGGCCTGTCCATTCTTGATCAGCTCGAGGCCGTCAAATACTCCTTCGAGGCCAGTCTCACTAGTCTTTGGCTGGTGCACCTTGATTTTGCCATCATGAAGCAATTTTTCAGCAACATCGTACAAATGTTTGGCAAATTCGAAGTCGTCCGGGTTACCTGGGAACACCTGCTCACCATACCCAAACTCCTTGCCCCAAAGGCCGAGTGTGTAAAACATCACTGCCGTCACATCCTTGCGACCAAAGTCCTCCGGGTACGGAAGGGTAGTGGAGATCGTGCCGCCATTGCTGGATATGGCAGCTGCACAAATCTTGGGCGAGTCGTCCTTGGAGATGGTGTCAAAGATCTTGGTCAACTTGTCCCCGGTGTGCTCGCGAATCTTGGCCGCACAATCTGGGTCCTTGTAGTCGAACGCAGCGCTGGCGCCCAACGACTTGACATGATCAAAGCTACGAGCTGAGCAGGTGGTGACGACTTCATAGCCTGCACTGTGGGCTAGTGTCAGCAGATGTGACCGCTACCGCGTCGGCGAAATAACTTACAGCTTCGCAAACTGGATGGCGATGGTCGCAGTTGCGCTCGTTCCACCGTAGATCAACACGAACTCCCCTTTGCCGCCTTCGCCCTCACCAGGAAAGTCCATACCTAGCTTCTGGAACAGTCCCATGCCGGCGGTAGCTATACCAGCAGACGGACTCGCCGCCTCTTCATCCGTCATGCTATCGGGCACACGCAGAAGAAGATCCGCATTGATGACGACGTACTCTGCAAAAGCACCATCTTCCTTCTGGACGATGTTGTTCTGAAGTGTCCAGCCACTGACTCGATCGCCTTTGGTCCACTGCTTAGTAGCGTTCGAGTCGATGTCTTCGATCGTTCCGGAGAAGTCGCAGCCCAATGTGGAGCCTGCGATGGGCAAGTAGTCGCGATTCATCCTGGGAGATCAGCATATGAGGTAGCACAAGCTGGCAGGTTGGTCTTACCAGTCGATGGGGTTCATTGCGACGCAACTGATCTTGATCAAGACACATCCATCTCGCAGGGCAGGGACAGGGACATCCTGGATCTCTGCTTTACCGGCAGATATCACCTTGATTGCTTTCATCGTGCTCGGGGCCATGTTGCTCGTTTGTCGTGTAGAGAAGAACTGGTTGATTCTTGTGAGGGAGACAGCGGCTACTTATCTTGTTGGGTGCTTGAACTAAACTTAGGCAGAGCCTTACTGCTCAGTCATGGTTATGTATGGATTACGGTACGTGTCTACGTTTTGAGGTTCCGCCGAGAATACACCTCACCTGAGCGAACACCGGGGTGGCGTCTAGGGAACATAGGTGTACTTTATGGTCGTACGCCTTCACAAACCTCAACAAAACGTGCTGAATTTTCAGAAAAATGAAGTTTGAGATTTGCAACACCAATGGCAATAGCACAATCGCGAGACCGAAGGACGATGACCAATATCGACCGCTGACTACAAGTCCAGTCAGAAAGAAGACCATGCCGAATCTGGTAGATGTGTAGTCCTATGTCCGGAGTGGCGTTGAGGTTTGCATTTCGAAGCTCTTTAGCGTACTTTGAAGCTCGCCAGTGGAGGCTTAAGCCACTGAGTCACAGAGCTCCAGGACATGCGAGTGTGGGCTGACTGCACCTTCATGCTCCGACCTCCGATATTCAGACTTCTTTGAACACAAGGTCTATGTGACCTGGATCGACCGTGAAGTGATCGCGGGTCTCGTGCAGAAGCCGCGTACCATCTTCGCCTGGAGCAAGACTCATGTCAAATCGAGTGACAAGCCTAGCTGTGACTGTTCTGAGCTCCATAAGAGCGGGACTCTTGCCTATACACCCGAAAGGGCCCATGGAGAATGGTGCGAACGCATCTTTGTGTTTGATCATCTCCGGTTTGCTGTACCAGCGTTCTGGAACGAAAGAGTCCGGGTCTGGGTATATACCCGCATCTACGTCTCGTTAGCATCGGTGTGTCGAACACAGGCAGACGATCTTACCTCTGCCCATCACATATTGCGGCATGTAGAAGATTGTGCCACCGGGAACGTGCCTGCGATCAACTTCCATCCCCTGGGGCGGCATCTGTCGCTGTACACCACTTGGTACTGGCGGATGCATTCGAAGTGCTTCGTTGATGCACCCGTTCAGATATTGAGCCTGATTGATATCCTTGTCGCTCCAGGTACCAGAAACGAGCGGTCGTAACTCTTCTCGCAGCTTCTCGACGAATTCTGGGTTCTTGGCCAGATGGTAAAACAAGTACGTGAACGTCGCAGCAGTGGTATCGCTCCCAGCAACGATAATCAGGCGTGCGTCGGCTCGAAGCATAGGATCCTTGTCTGGACGATCGACACCTTGATATGCTTTGAGGATCCAAGACATCATGTCGCTGCTTCCTTTCTTGTCGGCTTCGCCTGCGTTCTGGACTCTCCAGCTGAGCTCATCGACGCAGAACTTCACGACCTTTTGAAACCCAGCTGCTGCGCCAGGAATTTTGGTCAGGAGCCGAAACATCCAACCGGGTAAGAAGAAAGCCAACGGCTGCATGCCTTCGTCCAGAAGGTCTAGGGCCCAATGCTTCTCGCCTTTCTCGAGCATACGATAGTCCTTTCCGAATGCAAGCAGTGCCATGGCGTCGAAGCTGTACAGGTTGAACCATAGCCTGGTGTCAATGGGCTGGCCTTTCCGAGCTGCCACTTTGTTCACAAGTAAGTCGGTGTACCCGCCGATCCTGGTCTCGTAATCCCGGACGGCCTTCTCGGAGAATGCTGGTGCCCACACCCTACGGCGCTTCTCATGCAATATTTTGCTTCGAGTCGTGTGCATAGACGACAATGGATAGTCGTTGTCGTACCACCAGCCCTTCATCACCTCGGAGTTACGGCCATTCGCTGCCTCCATGATGGTGGGATCGATGATCGACAAGTCGTTCGATCCGATGCGGACAATCTTCCCGTGTTTCTGGTGCAGAGCTTGTAACTTGTAGTACGCGTCTGATTTGGAAACGTGAGTCGAGAACCAGAGATTCCCCAATCTTGCCGGGAAGGGTCCAGGGAACTTGTTGAGCGGGTTCAGGAAAGCTCGCCATGTTAGCATGCTACCATAAACACCAAACAGGAAGCTCCCAGATATCGCAGCAGTGATGGCCGTCGCTTCGAAAATTGTCTGGCCAAGGAGCTTGGTCAAAGCAAGCAGAGTAGAAAGGTGTTGAGAAGGAGGAGGCCTTGCACATGAGTTTCGAAGCGGTTGAAGTAAAGAAACCAGGCAGCATTCCCAGCAACAGCGGCAGCGGCGCACGGTACAGTCAAGGCGGAAGCCATGATGTACTGGTAGTCTGAATCACAGCGAGAGTTTCAAGAAGATAACTGACATCAACGAAAATCAAACTTCAATACTTACATCGGCATGAAATGATATAGGATACCAGGAGCTGTTGATTTTGACTTCTTGCCCCGCAGTATGTCGAGAATCTAGGCAAACGGGCCTACAGATCCTGGACTACAGCAAGGCGAAATGGTCGTTGGAGTTGACCCCTCCTTCGGCTTCGGTATTCTGCTGCGAACGAAGAAAGTGTTGTCGGCTGATATGTTAGCTTTCACGAAGTTCGGCGCGGTATGAACTCACATCGGCACATCTAGTGACGACTGCTGGCAAGTTCTTCGCCGCCATACATTCAGATACATGTCGCAGGTGCGATTCGTACTTCTGAGCGATTCTTGCTTGCTCGTCAGTGAAGCATGTTGAGCAGTTAGTGGCTTTTCCAAAGGGCATCGAGACCTGTACGCGGCTGCGTAGCGACTCTGATCTTCAGCAGTTACCGTGCCAGCAAGGGAGGTGAAAGTCATCGATAAGGGTACCCGGTGCATCGATATGTCAATGGTTAGCGCACCCATGATGCGAATTGTAGATATTCGAGAACGCTCAATGTCGAGGGTGCTCTGCGCATTCAAGACTCGATGTGCGGCTTTGGTGGTCATGTTCCAAGTCGAAGCGTCGCAGCTTCAGCGGGATGCTCGGCAGAAATTGAGGAACACAGCCTGATACGCGGCGTGGGTGAGCACGGAGTCGTGCTCTGTAGATTGATGCTGCACTTTGCGCGTATTCTGCTGTATGAAGTCCTACGTGGGCAACGTGAGGCCGTCCTCGTATGTCACAGGGTGGGTACTGCTTTCCATTGCTGTCGCAGAATACGCCATGCACATAAAGGCCACGCACTGATGTATGAGGTACCAATCGCTCGCGATGTTGATTCGTGCACTGGAAGTCCCTCAAAGTCCCTGGAGAGCTGAGAAGACCCCGGAATTTGGGCAGCCGTGCAGACGGATGGTGACCGACGTTGTCCGTAGCACTGTGCATGGGGCTGCGGTATCTTCCAGGTAATTGGTATCGAGTACAATCGGACAGCCCGGCCACGGCTCGTGGTTGACACTTTTCGGTCCGAATGCTGAGACACGTGGGGATGATGGACGATACAGCTGGCGCAAAACGTGGTTGGATCTTTTCCAAAGATCACTTGCGCCTTGGGACCGGGACGACAGCATTGGCTGGAGGCGTGTCCGTGGTAGACCTCGGCTTCACACCGACTTCATGGAGATGTTGCTTTTGTGTCCTGCACCAAGATGCGGCAGGGTACTTCTATCAGTGGCGTAAAGTCTTTGCAGTAGCGGCGATCCCGTAAAAGCAATACGATTCAAGAGCCACACGATCCTGCAGAGCGCAACGGCAACGTCCACATCCTTGCTCGACCCATTCTTGAGGCCTGGTGATCTTGTAACAAGGATGTATATGGTAGTTCATCAACGCGGTCTGCACGCCGTCAGGAGTTCGTGGGGGTGGGTCGAAGGATGGCCTACGGCCGTTGCTTGATGCGCGCTCAGTGGCATCTTGCAGAGATGCAAAGATACCGCAATCTGGGTACACTGGTCGTTGAAGTTCGTGAAGTCATATCTGTAAACGTTGTGGAGTTCTATGTCAGCACGGTCACCACGTGCGGCCCGGGGTCCGGCGTTAGCACAGTTAGCGTCTTGCCCAAGCTTCCTCCAGAAACTCCCCACCTCCTTCTCCGCCATCCTTCCTCGGCTCCACCTTGTTTCCTCCAACCCGCCCAGTGAATCTTGTGCATCGCGCCGACTACCCACGTGCTCGCCGCATGTGTGACAAAGATGGCATATGCGACTCCTGACAATCAGGTCGAAGCCCACGTCGATCGCACACCGGACAGCCATGACCGGGGTGGCAAACCGCCGTTCAAGCGTGCGCGGTCTTCTGCTGAAGAGAATACGCCTATAACCAGTCAGCCGGAAAATGGCGCCAACGGTCAAAGTAGCCCTGTCGACAACAGTATGCAACCGTCAAGTACTCGTCTCTACAGCTGCGGCAAATGCAACAAAAGCTATGCCCGTCTGGACCACCTTAGCAGACATGTTCGCATGCATACCCAGGAGAAACCGTATCAATGTCAAATATGCTCCAAAGCATTCGCGCGAGCAGATCTGTTGAAACGACATACGCTTGGCCATTCGAAGGACGATCCGAATACCAAACCGGCCATCATCCAGCATTCTCGAGTCTCACAGGCTTGTGAAGCGTGCGCGGGTCTCCATCTCAAGTGCGAAGAGGAGAAACCGTGCAAGCGCTGCATCAAGAAAGGCATCCACTGTAATTTTACCACTACAACTTATCCGCCGGCAACGATGGAGCAGTCTCCGGAGCAATATATTCCGGACCCGCAACAGTACCACGAACACCTGCAGCAGATGCAGAACCTCCCACCGATGCAGCACCATGTACAGCCTATGCAGCCAGCGCATCCAGTACATCGGCAGTCATTTTCCAACACGCCACAGCAACTACCGCCTATGCAGATGCAGGAGCAACTTTCGTCTCATCCACCACCGCCACCGGCACCTCAGGCAACTATGGGCATGGACGGCAGCATGATGCCGCCTCAGCAGCCGAACAACAACATGTTCGACTACCTGCGTGACAAGATGATGCCCGTGCAGAATCAACAGCAAAACGCGAACGGTGTGCAGGTCATCGACTACCAAGCCGGTCCATGGACGCCACGTGAGCTGTTTGACTTCGGCGTTGACACGAATATGGAACTCAACGATCTCGACCTCAGCTTCTTGGACACATACAACAATGCCAATCCATTTGATCTTCGGACGCCCAGCATTGGCTTCACAACAAATGGATCAGATATCATGCCTAACTTCACATCTGCACCGGTACCGCCACTCGATACCACAGCACTGCCGAAAGCATCGGTGTGGCGATTTAGACCGATACCGAAGAACTCAGGCTCCGCAGAACAAATGAACCTGTCCTTGCCAACGCCCACTAGCATCGAGATCGACCGCAGGGTGACTTGCGAACCAATAACACAAACTGCACGAGACAAGATTTTGGCCATGATTCTCAGTACCTGTAAGCCGAACAGCATACCGAGAGCGGTGGCTTGTTTTCCGTCAATCAGCCTACTGGACAGTCTGTTTCAATTCTCACTTACGTCTCCCGGCTCGCATGCAAAACACTGGATCCATGCTCCTACTCTCTTGGCCGGGCAGACACGACCTGAAGTACTTGCAGCCATCATTGCCGCAGGAGCAGTATTGACGCCTGACGCAGCGATACGCAAGGTCGGTTATGCTATTCAGGAGGCCATCCGGACGGCGGTGCAAGTTCATGTCGAGGAAGACAACAGCTTGATGCGAGACCTTCAGATTATGCAAGCTTCGCTGCTGCAGTTGAAGATTGGTCTATGGAGTGGTGACAGCCGGAAGATGGAACTCGCTGAGGGCTTCCAGACTGTTCTTGTGACGATGGCGCGCCGCGCTGGACTGTTCAGACGCGGAACATACGAGCGCATTGTGCCTTATCCGGACGACTCGGGCGAGAATCTACAGAACAAATGGCGTGCGTGGGTCAAGCAAGAGTCTCGCAAGCGATTCGCCCTGCATCTCTTCCGTCACGACTTGGAAGCATCCGTCTCCCTCCTCACCAGCCCTCTCATCTCCTACGCAGAGCTCTATCTACCACTTCCGGAGTCGGAAAAACTCTGGCACTCTCCCACCGCCGAACAATGGAAGGCTCTTTACATCCAGACCAACTCTGCTCCCCGCCTCAACCGTCAACCTTCCCTCGTGGACTGCATCCAAGATCTCGACATCCTGGCTACGAAGGACATCTACGTTGACCAGCGCCAAGCGAGCATGGCAGTCCTTGGTGCTGCATGGCGCATGATCTGGGAGTACCGTCAACTCGACTCCAGCATGAAGGACATCAACAATCAGTGGTCTAATGGCAACCTACTCATGTCCTCCCGACATGCCGAGCTCACGAAGCTCCTCCAGTGTTTCCGCATGTCTTCTGTGGAAGACGCCAAAGTTACATTGATCCTCGAGCTCTTGCTCATGCATCTCCACATGTCCCTCGACGACGTTCAGCTCTTCGCCGGCGTGGAGGGTGAGGAAGAAGCTCGCCGTGTCTACCCATCTCTCGTTCAGTGGACTAAGACCTCCACCGCCCGTCAAGCCCTCTGGCACGCTGGCCAAGTCATTCGTGCAGCCCGTACGCTCCGCCCTGGCCTAATCTGTGACTTCGCCGCCATCGCCGTCTATCAAGCCAGCTTGGCGTTCTGGAGCTACGGCATCATCACCCGTGCCACCGAGCCTGGGCCCTTGATGGACAACTCCATCACCGCATGGCTGGACGGCGGGGATGACCACGGTGTGCAACGGTGGATTGTGAACGGGAAGGGTGGTGCGGCGATCAGGACTTTCGCGGGCTTTACGGGACAGCCGAGCTCAGCGCCGCAGGAGCGGGAGGCATTGGTAACGAACCCGGACGAGACGGTGTTAAGTCTTGTGATGGCGATGAGGCGGAATCATAACGAGGCAAGGAGTCCGCCGTTGGTGGACAATTTGATCAATATTATGGAGGGCTTGCGGAAGGCTGCCAGGACATAAGGGGCGGGACGGACGGAGTGCAGATGTACATTACATGTAAAAGCGTATGTAGGGAACGATACCACGGCTTGATTTTGCACACGCATTTATTGTCCTCGCCGTTCAAACCACGCACGTGACCTTCCAGATAGCCTTTGACTGCCCTTAATTAGCCGCCGTTTCCAAACTCACCCCACACGCCCAATCAACCCGACCCCACTTCACGAGCGTGACACAAGCTCTCGAGCTCACCGACGACTCACGACCTCTTGAAACAACCTCATCGATGGTGTGTCCAACACGTGAATCGTAATCGCATCATTCACCCAATATGAGCGGCGACGACTTCTCAAAATGGCTCGATGCCCAACGCGCCGAACTGCGTCAGTTTCACGCGGATCTCGAGAAGGACCTCAAGCGTTGGAGTGAGCCGACGTCGACGAGTACCACACCACAGACGCCATCATCAGAGAACCGTGAGGGTAGGAGAGACAAAGGACCGTTTGAGCGGTTTAAGGGATTTGTTGATGCGAACCTCTCCATCCTCTCCAACTTCCCGTCCAACGTCCGCGAGCTGAAGGCACGCATGGAGTCCGAACGTCTCTCACATATCGAAGAGGAGCGGATCATCTCGGAAAGATGGACAGGCAGCTCAGATTCGCCAGACCATATCACAGTCGAGCGAGAAAGGGCAACGGAGGGCGAGAAGCTCAAGGCGAAGGAGGCGACAGTGAAACTACTACGAGAGGCGTTCCGCAGGAATGAAGACGTCAGCTTCGACAAGATCGAAAAGCTATACCGGGACGATGAAGGCGAGGCGAAGTCGAAGTTAGGCGCGTTGGACCGGTTCGCGCTGGGTCCGCTTTTATCATGGGGAGGTGCCTGCTTCTACAAGCCCGAGACGGACGACAATCTGCCGTCGACAGCGCTATGGGGTGTAGCGGGACCGCAGGGGCATAGATGGCTGAGTGTGGACTGGTTCAAGAGGAGTCCGTACTCGCCAATCCTTCTCGAAGCTCAAGAACTTCTGGAAGACAGCGAGGTGGAGTGGCGTCCAGCCTTCGAAGAGCTACTCTGCGCGGCGCTGGACAAGCCCATGGATGGCGAAGAGCGTGTTGGGATCAGAGAGCCGTATGGAAAGGCGCAGTCAACATACTATGGACCTGGGCTGGAATGGATGCTGAGTTTGCAATGTCGCGGCATTTTGCCTCCGCAGATTCCGAGTCTTTATCAAGACAAGACGTACGTTGGTAGGGGTACGCCACAGTCTATGGAGACGGGCTACAACGTTTTCAAGCGCGCCATGTCGGAAACGTCAGTGTTGAACAACCTATTGAGAGATGGACATCGGCATTCCCACATGAATGGCAACCTACTTAAAGACTGGCAAGCTCTCGTGGACGAGATCGGCACGAAGTCTGGCCCGACCACTGAGGCGATGCCCATGCCCATCAGGACACCATGGCGAGTCCCGGACACGGAAGAAGAGCTTTACGAGCAGATGCTCCCACGTCTCGGCCCAGCAGTCTCACAAAGCCCGCCACTCTTCTATTCTCCACAGGAGCAGGAGGAGGAGGTAGAGGAGGAGGTAGAGGAGGAGGTAGAGGAAACAGCAGACCCGGACGAGCAGAGCACCAACGGCACTCACGCATTGCAGGACTACCAAATGCAACTGATGCTGCTTGAACAGCAAAACAAAAAGCGTCAGCTCATGGCTCGGAAGGAGCAAGAAGAAGTGGCCGCCGCAAACTCAAGCCCTCCCGCAAACTCAGAAACTACTTCAGGCTACCAATGCTCAAGCCAAGACGACCTTCTCGCTGCCTTGGAAAAAGGTGACCTAGGAGCAACGACAGCGATCCTCGACGACACGTACAAGACTTACGGCTCCATTGGGGACCTCGTTGGTGAGGTTCTCACCGAAATTTCTGCAGGACACGAGCGACTAGAAGTTTATCGCGACTCCTTCCGCTCAATCACCGACCAGGACCGTCTACTCCGCGAAGCAGTTGCGAACACCGACATCCCATCAACAGATCTCTGGAGGACACTTGTCGAATTCACGCCACAGCAGCGCCAGCAGCTCTATCGCGGGCTAGGCAACTCGTACCTTGGTCGGCATCCCCTGTCACCTGGCGATATATTCCCCGAGAAGCGATTCTGGAAGTACGTGGACGAGATGTTCAACGAGGAAGATTTCCTGCGGCTCGTAGACGAGGTTGGTGAGAAAGACGTACGAAATGTGATGCAAATGGTGCGGGGACATGAGGGTTTAAACCCAGGATTCAAGGAGCAAATACTCTTACGCCAACAGGCGGAAGAACAACGGGAGACTGAAGCAACGGCTCGACGACCGGATATCCTATCGCAACTCACCACTACGCAAACTACACGGCTCCCAGATGGGACTGTGACGACGAAGGGGGTGCTGAAGCGGCGGTTTGCGGATGGCAGGGAGGAGGTGCAGGAGAGTGTGCAGACTACGCATGAGGGTGTGGAGCAGAAGTTGATGGTTGCGGAGACGGATAAGAATGATATGAAGGAGGGAGGCGGGAAGAAGGGTGGGTGGTTTTGGTCGTAGCGATACCCGAAGGTGTCTGCGAAACAAAGGGAGGACATGTTTGTACGACAAATGGTTTGGGATTGGGTCGCATGAGGTGCTGGGTTCGATAAGGAGGATGGCATACCCGCTCAGTTTGATTTAGCAATGATCTCGGCTCCGTTGTTGAGGATAGGCTCGAATTCTAGCAGTATATGGCTTCAAGACTTGAGAGACTTCGTCCCAAGTACCGTCGTGCAACATCCGATTGGCCTCTCGCAGACTGCATTTAATCGCTCACAAACGCCGACAAAGGAGCTGCCCCCATATGACGCCGTGTGTGTTGAGCCGGTATCCTTCCACGCTCGTGATCCTCCATGCTGTACTCCAAGATATCGCTCGACTCCGCGCGGCTCACAAGGTAGCCTTGCCTCCTCGAATCAGGCGTCATGCACAAGATCTTGACGCCCACACAGCACTCCATGATAAACTGGAGTGTTTTGCTCATGGAGCTCAGAGACTCGTCCTCTGCGTTTCGTTCGAGGACGAACAGGTCGTCGATGAAGATGTAGACCACTTTCCCTTGCACGGAGGAGAGCAAGAACTTGAAGAGCTCACAGAGGTATTGGAGGTTGCGCTCTGTTGCGAGCTGCACGTGGCAAATAAGGGAGGGGTAATCGCGGTGGTCCCTCCAGCAGGTGAGGTCGAAAGGGTGGGCATTGAGGACTTGGCAGATGAAGCTCGCGAACACGTTGGACATCCTGTCGTATGTGTTCTCCTCGATGTGTTGCGCGCAGAAGTACGTCAGTACCACCGCGGAGTCGTGCTCTTTGGCTTGTTGAGCGAGCGATGCTGTGACGAAGCTGCCGGGCGAGGCTTTTGGTCTGGCTCCGACGACGTCGATAAACAGCATGTCGGAAGCTGGTGAAGCTAGCCAACTGACGGATCTTGCAGCCTGGCGCCCAGCTTTTAAGAGTGTCTTGCTGGTGTCAAAGGCGCGGGAGGGCTGAAGGAAGTAATCGATGTCGGATTTGTCCCCTGCAGCTGCCATACCCAGCCGTTGGACCAGGTCGCTCGGCGCGAGCATCTCTTGAGGTGTGGAGTTCATGGGTGCCTGAAGTGGCTGTTGCCGTAAAGCTTGGTTCTGTTGCAGCAAGGCGTTCTTCTCGTCCAGCAGCTCACGATTCTGCTGCAGCAGTGCAGTCTTCTCGTTCAGCAGCTCACGCCCCCGAGCCTCCGCCTTCTGCTTCACACGCTGTAGCTCGGCTTCGAGGTTCTTGATCCTGAGGTCCATTGCTTGCTGCTGTGCGGACATGTTGGCTTCTTCGCAAGGGCGGAGTATGCCTCTTGTATCTTCCGGATCCTTCCAAAGGTTTGCTCGAGTCGATCGGACCTCGTTTGCTGAGCATGCTGGTCTTTCAACACGTCGTGGAGTGTGACCGCACGAGGCACACATGACTGCAGCAGGGCCTAAAGCTGCGTTGCGTTGCTCTCATGCTGCTGTAGCATGCGCAAGACCTGGGACACTTGCCTCGTTCATACGATGAGGCATGAACAGTTGAACGGGCTGTAATTACTTTGTCATGTTAGCCATATATCATCACTGCTCTCCTGTCTTTCATCTTCGCAAGATACGTAGTGTTCACGAGTTATTTGCCGTCCGATGCATGAGACACCGACAAAAGGGATCTGTCGAGCGATGACTCCCCATGTCAGACCGTCGAGTGACCCAGTCGCAAACGATACCATTCAACGTCACGTTGCAATCATGCTTGATGTGCATATGAGCAGAGCAGCACAACACATCTTCCCAATGAAGACCACAGACCACGCGGTCGCCCCGCTCCGCTCCGGCGCCCGCTGACGCCATCCCGCTGCCGGCAACACCGAATCCGGGAAGGCGGGATGAGGGCAGCATGACCGCGGCAACGAGTGGCCCACGAGACAATCGATCATCTTGGAGCTCTGGGTGGACGTTTGCTTCGCTTGCATGTGCCTGTTGCCCGTCATCTGTCATCTGTCACCAGCCACCTCTTCATCATCACGAGACATCTTTTCAACTACCACCCCACCTTGCTCTTATCCACAACTTCGACATCGAGAGAGAGAGCTTGCTGTTTTATTTGCCTGCCAAGCACAGATTAACGAGAGATCGAAGTCTGCATCGTACCTGCGTTGTGCGACGTTGGGAAGACTTTCACGTGAAGACGATCTTGGAAGCTTCCACCGCAGGACTGCCGTAGAACGACATCGATCGACACAACAGCGAAGGACGAGACGATGGCACAAGATTCCGAGACGATGCACTCACCACCTGAGGCGCCTAGGAGGCCTAAAGGTATATGCTCATACCTTCATGACGGCCAGAACACGCTCATACTAACCACCACCATCCCCAGGCATCCTCAAAAACTCCCACTCCCAACAACACATCTCCCCCTCCGCCCGCATCTCCCCCACCTCCGAACACCACCCTCTCCCCAACTCCAACGACAGCGCCATCGCCGAAACCCCCTCCAACAATGCCACCACCACAACCCCCGCTCGCCCTGCGCCTCCAAACCGCGACCTCTCCGAAAAAGAGCTCACCCAAATGAACACCGAGATCAACGCCGGCGAAGCCCGCCACCGCCGCAGCTCCTCCAACCCCAACTCCGCCTCCTCCCGGCGCCAATCCTCCAACGGCGTCCCCGACGGCATGCTAGACACGCAAGAAATGCGACTGAAATGGGACGAAGCGAACCTCTACCTCAACGAAGGCCAAATGGGCGGGAAAATGAAAATTGACGAGCCAAAGACGCCGTACGCGGCACGGTATGATCCGATGGAGGATGAGGGGGAGATATCTGCGCTGGACCCGAGCGAGTTGGCTGTGGATGAGTTGGAGATGGGGAAAGGTGGAAGCAATTCGCACAAACCGAAGGCGAGGGATAGCGATATTCCTGGGTTGGATTTGGGGGATCCGGAGATGGAGCCGAGCGCGAGAAGGGAGAGCGATGGGGATAGGAAGGTCACGGTTGAGAGTGGGGAGGATGGCATGGAGATCGATGGGCCGGGACATCATGGCGAGGGGGAGGAGGGCATGACGGTGGATGAGCGGGAGAAGCATCGGAAGTTTGAGGCCATGCGGAGGAGGCATTATGAGATGAGTGGGGTGAAGAATTTGCTGGGGTGAGTGGGACTGCCGTTGGTGAGGTGTGGTGGTGTGCGTTTGCTGACTTTGAGGTGATAGGCATCCGGAGGCGCTTGATGAGGACGACGATGACGAGGGGAAGGCGTGACGGCGGCTGGGCGGGTTTTATGTTTGATGAGGGTGAGGGTTGGATTTGCATGATGGCGCTCTTTGGGGTCGGTTGGGAGATATACCTGCTTTGCCCGAACCACGACCCGATGGGAAACAGGATTTGCATGCTTGCATGGATGGACGAAGCGATGATTCGGCTTTTCGGCCACAGAATACCGATGCGGAAAGGGTCACCTTGAGATGTACTTTTGCACCACGAACGCATATACGTAGCCAAACGCACCGCCGAATGACGACTTTGAACGTTCTGTGATACCTGAGCCTTTGCATAATTCTGTTATACGTATACAGTGGTCCCGTGCATTGCAGTAAGTGCCAACCATACGTGTAGTGACTCAAGACGTCAAATCGCGATGTTGTTTCCGTGGTCCATCGTAGTTGCTTATTTAGCGTTGGTGCGAACTCTAACTCACTTCATCTGCTTCTCCTGTTCCTCGATAGGTAACTTCTTCTTTCTTCATCTCATGCAACCCTCAGCTGTCCCAATCGCCGAAAGCTGCGAACATGCGTTGCTCGGATGCATCTGCTGACGATTCCTAGAACCTCTGCAATGGATGATAATAGAACGTGTCGAGAAACCTTTCTTGCTTCAAGCTGGCAGCGCTCTGTGACCACACGAGTCACAGTGTCGTGCTTGACCAATATTGACTTCTCGCAGTTCCGCTCGAGGATCTGGACTTTCTGCCGAGTATCTGGAGGTACTATGGGCTGCCAATCACTGAGAGAGGCTTCTGCAGCCTTGTGCAGGTGAGGAGGCTGAGCGAGATGTGAGCTCTAGCGACCAGACTGGCGGCTCTTCACCGCAACACGACGTCGGCCTCAACTTGGTACTTCTTCCAAGGTTCTTTTGGCTTTCTATTATCTTTTTGCATTTACAACATGGCCGAGATCTTTGGCGCTGTTGCTGGTGGCACCGGCTTGGTGTCACTGGCCTTGCAGCTCGCCGACTGTGCTGTCAAGCTGAAGAGCTTCTGCGAACAAGTCGACAAGGCACCGAAGGCAATCAGACGTATATCGAGGGAGTTGTCGACGCTGTCCTTGTTGCTCCGCCAGATTGATGGCCTCCGGGTGGAATACGGCTCGCAAGATGCTGATGCGCTTGCAGACTGCATCGAGCTCTGCAGAGAAGGGACTGAAGATATCATTGAAGCTACCACGGCTCTAGATGAGATCCTTGTGCGGTTTCGTGTAGCCGGACGGCTCTACGCGGCCATGAAGCTCAACGACGTCAAGGAGTTATGCACCGACCTGGAACGCTCGAAGAATTCACTCATGCTCGCTTTCCAGGTCTTCAATCACCGTACACAAGTCAAGATCATGGATGCTTCGAGAGATGTGGCTATGCAGACTTCACTCGCGGTATTGAAGCATGGTGAGGCAATTGCTCAGATTCACTCCGGCACTGCTTTGTTGTTGCAACGGAGACAGCTTCCGCAGAACGTTCTCGAGTATCAGCCTGATCTTGCGCAACATCGTGATGATGGTCCTAGCGACTCTCACGTGACTGGGCGAACGCTGATCAGATCGTCGTCGAAAGGGGTTCTTACACACTCTCGCACGTCTTTTCGATTCAGACTGCCTGTCTGGTTCACCGATAGGGTGTGGCTCCTATCCACCTCTCACTCGAGAGGAAGTTGGACAATGCGCATACAAGACTTTCGCATACGCCCGCGGGATATCCCGATGGTAGCATTCTTAGAGCGTGGTAACATTGAAATGGTACGAAGAATGTTTGATGAGGGTAAAGCCTCGCCATACGATGTGTACAAGGGATCTGACGATTCTCGTGCTACGTACACAACGACACTGACGGTATACTGTAGCGTACTCTACATCGAACAACCCATGCTGATATGTGGTAGTTGGCGGCTCGCTCAGGTCCCTCGAACTATGTGAGCTCATCTTGACAGCGCAACTCCCGGAACATGTGGATGTCATACGGACCGCTTTATTTGACGTATCGGTCGCCGGCCGACACCGAAGCCCTTCTCCAGCAGAACGTTCGATCGCTAAGTGTTTGATGCACGAGGGCGACTTCGACCTGGAACACCTAATCAATCCTCAGGCACATCGTTACAACGTGCAGTGGCCCGTCAACCTTCCCGTCTGGCACGCCGAGTATCTTCCTCTCGTGGAACAGAACATGCTCTGGCAAACGCCAATGGACCCTCAACTGAAATTTGAATTTCTGATATCTTGCTATGGTGACTCCGTTACTCCAAGGATGTTGACCTCACTTTTTCCAATGCATGGAGGAGATCAGGCACTGGCGAATCTACGTGATTCTCGACACGGAATCTCGGTGTTGCATTTGGTCGCATCAAACCTGCTCTCGGTCGTGTCTATGGGGAAAGGCTTGGACGAATGGTTGGACCTCCTGGAACGCATAGTAGCTGCAGGCGCTGACGTCCATCGTGGGAGTACTACTCGTTGCGGTTCCGTGACACAAAGGCAGCGGTACACAAGCATATGGACGCCGTTGATGACCCTCGCCAGCTCCTTTATGTCGTTCCAACCACCGCCATACGCCGAGCAGCTTCGAGTGCTCCAGTCCTGGGCGGCGTCGCTTGGTCGCGCCGGTACTGATATATCCCAATACGGCAACACGGAAGCACGCCTCTGGTCCGAGCACGGCTTTACTGATCAACCCCCGTTCACATTCTGCTATTTCATGATTACCACGCTCCGTCATGGGTCGATGCCAGAAGACTACGATCTAGAGCTCAGAAACTATCAGCAACTACAAGTGTATGAAATGCGACAAACGCCAGGGGCCTGGTATTCATCAACTTCACTTCCGCGCAAGATATGCTGGCCGCCAGGTAAACTGGATGGAGCAGACGGTGCGCTCTGGAACTGGCATCGTGACATCATCGTACCTTCTCGACCACGGATGTTGTCGGAAATGTCCGCAATTCGAAGAGACGTACCGCTTGATTCGTTCCACCACTCATGGTGTACTGTTCAAGATGATACGGGCATATATGCAGCTCAGCTGTGCTCAAGGGCGAGCAGCCGACACCGACTGCGGCATCGACGTGCAGTGACCGAGCCGACCAGCGTCCGAAATACTAGGGATCGCCCCCGGGAAAGTATGCGGCAGTGGAATGAGGCACATTACTTGCACCCAGAGATCAGCGCGCGAAGGTTCCCTTATCGCCGCATTGAGGCCTGGCCAGGTGAGCCTATGATCGACTGGCAGAACCCCAGGTTTGAGGACGCCCTGTCAGCCATGGTCAGGGATCTGTCGCACGGGATCGATTACGAACCCCGTGCGTGGACAGGGGAAGATATGTTGTCGGCAGTGCACAAATGCAGACAATTTTGGAAAGCACATGGTATCTGGCCCACCTCTTGTCGCGCCTGGGCCCCAAATCGCTATCGGACTATTAATGACGTTCCATCTATGGACCCCTTGGACGCGGAGGCAGTCGTAGACAGGGACCCAGAGTTCTGTGAAGCATTCCCGCTTCGCTGGCATCAAACTTACCACCTACGCTCACGAGGACTGCCTTCGGATGTGGTTGAGTGATGGTGGCCTATGAGCCAGCGGCTTGGTTCCCGAACTTCAGATCCCACCTCATATGCCTGTATCGTCGACTGTAGTGCTTGCATGCCTGGTCTTATCTTCGAAAACGTGCTAAGCTGTCCTCGGCCGTCCTGTTTCCCACATTCCAATCGCCAGTGCTATGGTCACATCACTGACTGTAGTGCCGGCGGTCCTATGGGCGCATCTGGGAACACTGCTCAAACGATTTTCAGCCACCGGGCATTTTTCTTAACCTTCACCTGATCACTGGAAGTGAGTTCTAAAATCTGATCAGATGTGACCATTGGACATATCCGCATCAGAGCAGGAAAGCAGGTTCCGTCAATAGGAAGGGAGTAGAGTATTGGACTTGCATTACTCAGACGGCGGCGCGTAGAACGATTAACACTTATCCACCACCCGCGAGCTCGCTTTCAATGCAACCTTCTCCCCAAGCCTTGAACTTCGGCGTTGGTAGCCGGACCTCGAACATCTCGTCGATTACCTTCGGCGACCGGCCTTTCATCTCCGGGACACAGAAGAACGTGATGACGACGCCTATTCCAGCGATTGCAAAATACACGAACGCTGTGTACGAGCCCAGGTTGGCAGCATCGGGGTTGTACAGATATGGCATGACGACTCCGAATACCATCGTTCCTTTGGCAGGGCGTTAGCAGATGGATCAGGCTTTCGTGGAGCAATCAAGAACCGGTCTTCGCTATGATCAGAACTTCGAGCTTGGTTTTCACTCACCGAGACCATAAGCAAACCAACCAATACCCTGCGTCTTGGAACGGAGACAGATTGCGGATGCTTCGCTAGCTACAGCGTATGAGGCTGGCCACGGTCCGGAGCCGGCGGTAAGAATCACCAACAGCATGCCGATCGCAGTGAACCTGGAGAGATCAGCTGTCAGCGGATCCTAATGTTCGAGAGATGTCTGGCTGCACTTACCACATGGCACCCTCGTTCTGCCAGATGCCGGACAGCCCGACTCCAAACCAAAGTGACGATATAATGGTCAGGCCAGTGAGGATGAGAATGCGTCGCCCGAACTTCGAAGAAGTGTAGAATGTGACGCAGGATGCAGTCACACCCACCGCAATGCCGACTACCTGGATGAGTAGGCTCAGCGTCGAGTCCATCCCGATCTGTTGCAAGAAGTACGATGCACTTCCAAGCAGCTGCAGGCCAAAGAACAACGGAATGACTTCGGCGAAGGCTACGATGAATGTCCGCCGTAGGTGTGGCTGCTTGAAGCATGCCAGGTAAGATTCTTTGGTGATATGCTCGCTTTCTTTCGAGATGATGGTGTCGAGTAGACGCGAGTATGCAATGTCCGCATCGTTGTCCTTCTTTCCTCGTAGCCGTATCATGGCATATTTGGCTGCCTCGCTCCTGCCATTGCGTAGAAGGTAAGCAGGAGTCTCCGGAAGGAATATGGTGAGGATGGTCAAGAGTGCCGAGAAAGGCCATTGCGATGCGAAGCAGAGTCGATATGACGAGGGACCAGGATAATTTTCGACTACGAGAGCGACGACCGCACCGATGAGTTGGCTGAGCAGCTTGAATATCGGGAATACCGCCATGAATGGCCCTCTCAACTCCGTTGGGAGCACTTCCGACAGCCAGGTCTGAGTCGTGGTCATGATCGCGCCAATGGAGAAGCCCTGGACTAACTTCGCGAGGAAGTAGACGCCCCGGCACGCATTCGGTGTTGCTGGAAGATCAGAAACATAGCATATCGCGACACTGACAGAGCAGATGACGCTGGCGATCATCAAACTCCACCGGCGCCCGATCCGATCTTGTACGGAGCCCGTTACGAGAGCACCGCCCATCAGACCGATGTTCGAACTGACCGCCCATGCGGACAGCCAGGAGACTGGGATGATGTATCTGTCCTCGTATGCTGTGCCGAATTTCTCCTGGAAGGCCGGAAGCGATGCTACCACTCCCACGATGACCAGGTCGTAGCCCCATAGCAAGATTCCTAGCGTTAAGCCGAAGGTCCAGATGGTGATGATGTAGTACTTCTTCATTGCTCTCCATAGTGGCAGACGCTCTGAACTTCCTCGAGTGTTGACTGCGCTCAACGAGTCTTCACGCTCTTCGATATCGAGCTGTGCATCCTTTTCTTGGGTCATACTGTCCGGCATTCGTTGGTAACGTAGTTCAGTTGTGTTGAATCGCAAGGAAGACTGAGAAAGTCCGTCCTCGCAGCCCATGGGCGAGTATAGCTTGTATATAACGCCATATTGCGGGGTGTAGTCTGGGGGTTGATACTTGCTCAATGGAGTTGGTCAATATGTCTTCGATAGGTCTGTTCGTGATTTACGCATTCTCTGGCAGGGTTGGATAGGCGATGTCGCTTATGGATGCGAGTGCGAAGACGCCTCAGCTTGCTGCGGCGAGCTACGATCTCGGCGACAGTCGTCTCTTTCCTTCCGACACGAGTAGAAAAGATATGCGTCTTCGCCTACGATTTTGTTGTCGGCTACGCGCTGCTGATGACTTGTGGTGACCGTGAAGTGAAGAAAAATGGCGGAAAGTGCAACCGGCATACGCAAGCGCGCTTCGAAGGGCTCCAGTTCGTTCATCTTATTGACGCTGAGTAGTCGTCGAAGCTGGGCGGAACTCTGCTAACACTCGAACAGTTTGTACCAATTGCCGCCAACACAGTCCGTCCAGACACTCTCTCATCACGGCGAAGAACGACACCACCATAAGCTAACGAACCACCACCAGAGCTCAAATGCGAGGCCGCGGCTGACCATCCCGGTGGCTGCTCTCGATGCCAAAGGCGGAACCTACGTTGTGTCGTGGACTCGTCGTTTCGACGACGTGCCCAGAGGGAGTCAGTGCTAACATCTACTTCAATCACAGCAGTGACACTGACAAGTCTTTGTATAGATACACGCAATCTCTGGAGCATCAAGTTCGCTCCCTGCGACCGCTTCAAGATGAGAGTGTCACCCAAAGCTCTCCATCAAGTGCTGGCTATACTATCGAGCAACCTGCAATAACGGACCATCCCCCTGCAGCATCAGTAGCTCATTCATTCACAATAGCTTCCCAGACGCTCGAAGGCATCACTCTGTCTCCAGGCACAGTGTACGGCCTGATCGAAAGGTTGGTTTGAAGCAAATCTCACCGGCTCCAAGCCATGCTAATATTCCCAAAGATACTACACAAGGTTCCACGATCTTTTCCCAATCCTACCGGACAAGGCGGTGTTCGAGGCAGAGCACGCGGCCAACAGATTGTTGCTATGGACGATCTTGACTCTTGCATCTTCCCATGGCGCAGACAACTCGGCGACTTACTTCTCGCTTGTCGATCCAGTGCGGCGTTTGGCCGCTGACATATATGGACAACAAAGCCGCAGCTTCAAGACCATGCAGGCTTTGCTGCTGCTCTGCGTTTGGCCCTTTCCGTTCCAGCAGACAATCAACGATCCGTCGCCCATGTACGCTTCGCTTGCCACAAGCATAGGATACCAGTTGGGTCTTCACCGACCACGATATCGTGGTGACTTTGACGAACACACAACTATGCCGGTCCAGTCTACGTCCGTTGAGATGACGACGTGGTGTGGCTGCTTTATTGTGAACCACAAGTAGGTCCACGTCGAGTCTATCACTCCCAAGGTCCGCATTCTGATCTTTCACTAGCTTAGCTTTGAGACTCGGAGTCCCATCAGCAATCGACCCTGGTCACGCGATTCTGGCCGCAGCGACAAACCACCCAGACATACCAGCCTCTCTCGTACTAGACCTAAACATCGCCTTACTATCCAAACAATGGCTCAAAGTGCTCGGCAACGACGATGCCGTAGCTTCCGGCCAGCGACAGGCACCCGAAGCAATCATCCAGTCCTTCGAAAGCCAGCTGGCACAGCTTCGGGGGCGCTTCGCCGGATACTGGTCCAGCATCGGTGAGATATCATACTATGCTTTGCAGCTTCAGGCATATTCGTTCTCGATCAGCCAACAGTCCGACAGCGTGGCAGATACGACCACGACGGCCCACACGATTCAGGCCAAAGCTGTATCAGCAGTCCTACAGCTCATTTCCGAAGCAGCGAACGAGGATAAATTCAAGAAGTACTGGCCAGCGTCAGCCAAGTACGCCGTCGTATTCGCCGCTTGTATCGGCATCTTCGTTGCTGCAACGACAACGGAAACGATGACGAAGCTCTCGCTGTTAGGTGCTTGCAGGGATGCCGTGACAGTCATGAAGGGATGGTCGTTGTTCCCGAAAGACCAGATCACCAGAATTGCGACACATGTCACAAACGCCATACTCCGGATTGAGTCGCAGACCCAGTCAACTTCGACGATGGGCCCAGGAAAGCCTCCAGTCACATCGAGGATGACCGCGAATATTCCGTACCGAGTCCTTTGGTCCGCGAAACATGGTCGAGCGTTCTCCTCTGGGACAGATACTCATGGTTCGGTACCACAGAAGATGCCAGACGACACGATCCCGCAGCAGGAGGTGACGATGTATGCAGACTCGTTTGGGATGGATGCGTTTGATGATCTGAACGATGCCAGCTTCACCGATATATTCTTAGACTGGCAGCAACTTCTTGATATAGGTTGATGCTAAGCTTCGATCGCAACAGCTCTGAAATTATTTCATCGATAGTCATTCGTCCTGGATACGCTGGTTGCATCAAGTTGAAATCGTCGCAAATGCCGTCATGCTTATTACAATGTCGCCGTGCCCAGCATGAATTGCCTTGGAGAACCACACTCGGGGGTTTTAATTGTTGCGGCTCTACGCAAAAACCTATCCCCCGCCAGGACAATATGTGATAGCTTCGCTTACTTTGAATTCGCATAACGCCGTCCAGCCTGGCAAATGCCGACTGCCCAACTCGACCCGCTTGAACGCATTAACCAACATATCCCTACAGCGTGCTCGAATGCCGTAGGTAACTCTCCTCAGCATAGACAACCAGTAGCGGCCGCTAGCCCACCGCCATCTCAACTTCTTGCGACCCATACCCATTCATGCCATTCGTGCCATCCACCTCCTTCTTCACCTCCTCCCCACCAGCCAGAATCTTCGTCTTCACCCGCTCGTCCACCTCCCCACCCGGCGTCCACGCCACTACCTCTCCCTCCTCATCCACGAACTCCCACCGGTACCGACTCAAATAATGTGGGATCGCTGACAGCTGCGGTCCATACCGTCCGCTATTATCGAAAAGCTCGAACAGCGGCACAGCGATAAGTTTCATGTTCTTCGGGCAGAAGATGACCTTGCTCGACGGGAGTTGGACGAAGTACAGCTTCTTGCACTCCTTCGGCCTGCTGACGTGGGGTGGGAGGTACGGGTACATGAACGTCTCGAAGTTCGGTCTCCACCATTGCGCCAGCGTTGAATGGACGTTCCAATCATTCTCCCCTGAAGTAGTGCTGTAGTTGGCCGGTGCCAGCCGCTCATTCAGCCGCGCTTTGAATCCTGTAACCTCGTCTGCGTCGTGTGCGATGTAGTCACCCGGTAATTTGAAGAAGGTATTGGCGATCTGCAGCATGAGGACGTGCGGGTGGTTGTGTTCGTGGCAGATCAGGACGCCTTCGCAGGCGCGGCGCATGCCATGTTCTGAGTAGTATTGTTCCAGGCGCTCGAGGCGTTTCTTCACCGAGTCGTCTTCTTCGGGTTGCTGTTCTTTGGTGCCGAAGGTGTAGTTGCTGAGGGGATAGAGGCGGATGGTCTCCGGTTGGACGGCGGTGAAGGGGAGGATGGAGGGGGGTTGGTCGGCCGAGTGTTGGTGTTTCGGTGGGATGGAGGACATGTCGTGAGGTGTTGAATGTCGTGGAGGTTGTGGATTTGAACAAGATGTCTTGAAGGTCGAGGAAGAAGTGTGGGGAGGACATAGCTCTAAATTTAAGCTTATGTCTGCCAAGCCGTGGTGACGATGAAGGTGCATTGAAGCACGGCCCCTTGCAGTAGCACCTGCCAGGGCAACATGCGGCTGACTCAGTCTGGCCAACATGCTGACCCCATCAGTGGATCGGCGACAGCTGAGGAGATGCAGTATACCCCATATATCACTCCTATTTAGTCGTTGACCCGCCACTTTGAACTGACTCCAAGAATACCTATCCCAACCTACGTATCCGTCCCATAGTGAGCAGCAGCAAGATGTGTCGGTAAGTCTTGCAACACTGCCAGACATGCTACGTCAATCGCTAATGTGAGGAAGGTGGTTCGCCTACATCAGCCCAACAGAGCCATGTCTCCTAGAAGATGTCCTAGTCTCTCCTAAGCACTCTCTTTCGAAACAAGTTCACGAGCACTATTTGCCCAAAGTGAGTTCTCGGAGATCATCGTCCAACAATGTCACGGACTGACATAGCAGTAGCTATTGGAACATGATCATACGACCTCTGAAGAGGATGACATGAAAGCTCGCAATATGCTCCTAGTACGCTCCTTCAAATCCATACGGTCCGGTATGTTGGTGTGTTGATGCTTGATCAGAATGTGGACGGACTCGGCATCGCCTGGTACACCTCATCCAATTCGGACTTCGAGCGCGGTAACACTGTATGCTGGAATGTCTCCTCTTGGTATCGTTGTCGTTGACGCCGTGATGCAGGGCGAGTCAACCGATGGCGCCCAAAGAGAAGGCCTCCGCCCAGCCGTCTACAAGACCGTACAGCCACCAATCAACGACATGAACTTCCGCTCCCTATGTGCCAACATCGAGAGCCGAGTCGTATTCGGACACATCAGAGCAGCATCCAGCACGTCTATCACCGCAGTCAACAACCACCCTTTCGTGTTCGGACGGCATTGTGAGCCAACATCACCACCCACCAACTAGACGTTTGCATGGACATTTGCTAACGATTCGAGAAGCATTCATGCACAACGGCGTAATATCCCACTTCACCAAAATCCGCCGCGCCATGTCCGACCAAATGAGCGAAGCGGCTTTCGCCAACGTCTTCGGCTCAACGGATAGCGAACACATCGCAGCGCTCTACATGACCTACCTCACCGACTCTGCCCCGGCCTCCGCCAACCCGTTCGACTCCACTCACCCGATCTCCAAAATGGTCTCCGCAATGCAAGCCGCCGTCGCCACAACCATCGAACTCCAGAAAAAGCTCATCCCAGAAAAGTCCCGCCTCCCTAACTCCCTCAACCTCTGCGTAACCGACGGCACGCAACTCGTCGCATTCCGGTTCCGCAACCACGCTACCTCGCAACCGCCTTCGCTCTACTACTCCACCAAGGCTGGCACGACGCTGAACAGGAAGTATCCTGGTGATAGCGATGGGTGTTTTACGAAGGGGGTGACGGATATGGGGAAGGACCCGGGGGAGCATGGGAGGCATGTGATTGTGGCGAGTGAGCCTAGTACTTGTTATCCCGAGGACTGGGAGCTTATTGGCAAGAATCGCGTGGTGACGGTTGATGTTGAGGGGAGGTTAGGGGAGGGGGATGTGGGGTATGAGAAAGGTTGGGATGCGGAAGGGACGGCGTAGTTTTGAATACCTTGCATTGCATTGTTATAGAGAAGCATTATCTTGTCGAAGCTTGAGCTAGGTACATGCAAGTCTGTGGACGCGTGAAACATGAAGCATATTGTGCAAGAACCCATGCCAATTACCTCCTTCCATCGCTGGCGTGCTCATTCGCCGCTCGGGCGCTGTATCTGTAGACATTAGATGCATTTCCTAGCGCTTTGCTTGTTCTGCGTCCTTCTCAGTCACCTCCCGCATCGAATCGCCACCACCACTAGTACCTCCTAGTCGGCGTTGTGGTTTCAGTCTTCATCCACAGCTCCACACCCCACTCCCCCCTTCCATACCGTCATCACACCCCTCCACGCCCACGTCCACACACAAACTCCCCTCGCCCTTCCCAAGCACAAAAGTCGTCCTCTCCCCTCCCTCTACCAGCGCACAGGAGGCCGAGCCAGTGTAGACGACAAGCATGCAGTCGTGGTCCGGGACTTGTGGGATCGAGAGGCTCGGGCTGCAGATGCGGGTGCAGACATTGGCCTCCAAGATGTCAGTGCTTGTGTCGTTGCAACTGCTACAGGTGGGTGAGTTGTAGAGGGTGATGTTGGTAGCGGTTGGGGTGAGGGGGTAGACGCCGCCGGTTGTTGGTTGGTTGTTTGGGGCTGGGGATTCGGGGTGGGGGAGGGCGAGGGCGGTGGTGGTGGTTGCGAGGAGGGTGAGCATGAGGGTGGTGAGTGCCATGGTCGCTGTTGTTGGTCGTCTATGTAGTGAGTTGGTGTGGTTGTGAACGTTGTTTTCGCGTCGTGGATTGGAGCGAGTGTGATGGTTTCTCTCTTGCTTTCGCTGCTCTCGAACAAGGTATTTATGCAACCACCCTCGTGACTTCCGCTGTGAGCACAGGGTGAATCGGAATCAGTGATGAGTCAATGCGCGCTTTCGATGGCAATCGCTGTCAGGTTGTCGGTGGCGAGGTATGTTCAATACAGACAAAAGAGAGAGATGTTCAGGTGGGTGACGATGATGATCAATTGTACTCACCGTACTACTTACGCTTCTTTGACACTTCGTGGGAGGTAACGTGAAAACGTGAATGCGATGGTCGTGGCACGTGGTGCGGCAGGATACGAAAATACCTTGGGTTGTACAACGAGGTGCAATGGAGGACGTCAATCTATACAGCTGGTTGGGTGGTTGGTACGCACTGGTGCTTGAGGAGGTGTGGTTGTGAGCAAGTGTAGCACAACCGCCCAGAATAGCTTCAGCGGCAATCGACGGGATTCCAGGGCGCTTCTGTCGCACAATCCGCTTCCATCGTCGTCTTTGTGGTGAGATGTACTCGATAGTGAATGGTGAACAGTCAAGACTAGTAAGTTATATTGAGGAGGTGAGGTCAACCAAAAGGCCCGATTATGCCCTCCAAGCTGTCGGCGAACAGGCTACCGTAGCCGATGATGTCCACACTTCACGACCGAGTTGGGATATGCACAGTCCCTGCATGGACGGCTTGGCCTGGAGAGAGCTCTGTTGTGAGGGTTTTGAGACCCAGCCATCACCAATTTCCCATAGCCACCACCACCACCTCCGCCTCCACTGCCTCCACTGTCGTTATATTTGCTGCATCGTCTTTCGAGCAACGCGTGACCGCCACGTGATTTGATTGCGTGCAACAGGTAGGCAGACAACGAACAACACCCATACCCACCATGGCAGAAGCACCCAAACGGGACATCCGGAATCATGTCCTCTTCGAAATCGCAACTGAGGTCGCCAACCGCGTGGGCGGCATCTACTCGGTGCTGAAGTCCAAGGCGCAGGTGACTACAGCCGAATATGGCTCGACATATACCCTCCTGGGGCCGCTGAATCGAGCTTCTGCGGCCGTCGAGGTGGAAGAGATTGTGCCCAAAGACCCAGCATTGGTAGCAACGATCAAGAGCATGAACGACCGGGGCATCAAGACACTGTACGGCAGATGGCTCATCGATGGTGCGCCGCGGGTACTGCTCTTCGACACCGGCACCGGCTACTTCAAGCTGGACGAGTGGAAGGGCGACCTCTGGAACACAGCAGGCATTCCGTCCCCGCCAGACGACCATGAGACCAACGAGGCTATCGTCTTCGGCTATCTCATCGCCTGGTTCTTGGGAGAGTATGTTTACCACGAGAAGGAACGGGCGGTCATTGCTCAGTTTCACGAGTGGTTGGCTGGTGTTGCTCTGCCTTTGTGCAAGAGGAGGAAGATCGATGTGACGACCATATTCACCACTCACGCTACTTTGCTTGGCCGCTACCTCTGTGCAGGAAGTGTGGACTTCTACAACAATCTGCAGTATTTTGATGTGGACGCCGAGGCAGGCAAGCGTGGCATCTACCACCGCTACTGCATAGAACGCGCGGCTGCGCATGCTGCCGACGTCTTTACCACTGTCAGCCACATCACCGCCTACGAGAGCGAGCATTTGCTCAAGCGGAAACCCGACGGTGTCCTGCCAAATGGCCTGAACGTCAAGAAGTTCAGCGCGACGCACGAGTTCCAAAATCTACATTCGATCAACCGCGACCGCATCACCGACTTTGTGCGCGGCCACTTCTACGGCCATAACGACTTCGACCCAGAAAAGACACTCTACTTCTTCACGGCCGGCCGCTACGAATACAGGAACAAGGGCGTGGACATGTTCATTGAGAGTCTTGCGAGACTGAATCACCAAATGAAGAGCTCAGGCAGCGACATGACAGTTGTCGCATTCATCATCATGCCTGCGCAGACTACCAGCTTAGCAGTGGAAGCGCTGAAAGGACAAGCCGTGATCAAAAGTCTCCGAGACACAATCACCCACATCGAGAACAACGTCGGCAAGAAGCTCTTCGACAAGAGCTTACGATGGCACGAGGGCGACGAAGTCCCAGACGAAAAGGACCTCCTCAGCTCGCAAGACAAAATCATGCTCCGACGAAGATTATTCGCCATGAAGCGCTACACCCTCCCACCAATCGTCACGCACAACATGGTCAGCGACACCGAAGACCCCATCCTCAACCAAATCCGCCGATGCCAACTGTTCAACCACCCCTCCGACCGCGTCAAGGTGATCTTCCACCCCGAGTTCCTGTCCTCCGGCAACCCAGTCCTACCCATGGACTACGACGACTTCGTCCGCGGCACGCACATGGGTGTTTTCAGCTCCTACTACGAACCATGGGGTTATACACCCGCCGAGTGTACTGTCATGGGTGTACCATCCATCACCACTAATCTCTCGGGTTTCGGATGCTACATGGAAGAACTAATCGAAAACGCCAGCGACTACGGCATCTACATCGTCGACCGCCGCACAAAGGGCGTCGACGATAGCGTCAACCAGCTTTCCGATTTCATGTTCGAGTTCACCAAGAAATCCAAACGCCAGCGCATTAATCAGCGGAATCGAACGGAACGACTTTCGGATCTTCTGGACTGGAAAAGGATGGGTATGGAGTACGTGAAAGCTCGCCAGTTGGCGCTTCGTCGCGCGTATCCGGATTCTTTCGAGGGTGATGATGAAGGCGGGTTCTTCGATGGCACGGAGAATGTGAAGATCACAAGGCCGCTTTCGGCGCCGGGCAGTCCGAGGGAGAGGAGCGGGATGATGACGCCGGGGGATTTCGCGAGTTTGCAGGAGGGGCGGGAGGGGTTGAGTACGGAGGATTATATTGCTTGGAAGTTGCCTGAAGATGTAAGTGCACCACCAAACCAGCGTGGGAGTGCTGCGCGAGAATTGGCTGCTAATGTTTTGTGAACAGGAGGAAGAAGAAGATTACCCCTTCCCGCTTACGCTCAAGCAGAAGACGCAGCAGGCTGCTTCGCTGGCGCTTAGTTCGAGTGCCGGAGCTGGACAGGTGGACGGGGCGAGTGATGGGGTTGCGCCGGCCGGAGCTGGAAATGGTGCCGGCAGTGATACGCCTACGTTGGTCAACGGTACGGGCGCGTCTGTGTCGTGACAGGAAGATGGTGAGAATGCGAGGTGAGGGCGAGGAGACTGAGTGTGGAGTGAGGAAGCTGGGGAGCAGGAAAGATGAAAAGACGGAAAGACTGTAGGAAGTGGAACTGTGTATAGTGTAAGCTTTTGGGTTTGGATCTGCTTTTTTCATCATTCTCGTTTGCTGCTGTCTACTTGTACAGAATTGTACACTTCCCGTCCCTCTGCTGTTCTTCCTGGGCTGACACTTTCGGGTCGCTCTCCTCGTCGATAACAGGAACGAGGCTACTGCAGTCTTCGCCGTGGTGAGGTGTTGGGCTTGCCATGCCAGGGAGGACTGAGATCGCCTCTCGTCACTAATTGACAGACGATAGCCGAGAGGTGGTCTGTGGCCGTCGTTCTTCGAGTCGATGAAGGAGGATGCTGCACCTACAGTGCTTGGTATTGTGTTCTGGTGTGTCGATGCAGGGCTGGAAGACGACAGATGATTCCCCAGGCTTGATGAGTCGATAAGGTACGGACAATGTACCTCGTGAGCTCGACAATACACAGCCGCCACCACAAGGCTGCAAGGTGGGGCACAGTAAGTACATACGGTCTGTACTCTTACTCGGTAGGCTGACCGTGAGTACTTCTAGATGTGATCACTGCATCGCATCGCACCCCCGGACAAGGTGAGGCTCCGCTTGAGCGACAAAGTTATATCAGCCGTGGCTTCACCTTTCACAACTCACTGTGCATCTATGCAGATGGCAGACACAGATGTCGAGGCGCCGCCTTCGGCATACGACTACGATAAGCTACCAGACGCTACAAAGTATGTTAGACTCTTTGAGCTACATCCGGGTGACGGCTTCAAAAACATCGTCCGTGGCAGACTTGTTACCGTTAAGAGGTCGAAGGTTAAAAAGAAATATCAAGCACTTTCTTACGCATGGGGCAGCGATATCAAGACCAAGGCTGTCATGCTCGACGGAAAGATACTAGGCATTACCGCAAACCTGGAGGAGGCCCTCCGGAGATTGCAAGCCGAAGAGACGAGGCGCGCCAGAGTACTATGGATTGACGCCATCTGCATAAACCAGGAAGACCCACGTGAGCGCTCCGAGCAGGTCGCGAAGATGGCCTCCACCTTCTCCAATGCACACACCGTCATCGCGTGGCTCGGCGAGGACTCGGCCAACTGCGACGGCCGCATCATGTTCCACTGCTTTGAGGAGCTATCCACCGCCGGCCGCGAATACGACGCTGCACGTCGCGCCCTGCTGACTCAGTGCCACGCCTTCTTCGAGCAGTTCTTCAACAGACCGTTGTGGCGGCGGACATGGATCTATCAAGAGGTGTTCGTCGCTAAACGAGCTCAACTCATGTGTGGCCACTACGTCCTGCCGTGGGAGACGCTCATGGCCGGGCTGGACAAGGCATGTGTACCGTTGGGATTTTTCTTATGGAATTATTCGACAGCTTACCGGGCTACCATTGCATACGTGTTACGGTACCACCAAATGACATCCGCAACGAACATGCTTCAGATGTGCAGTGTATTGCAACCATTACAATGCAAAGATGCCCGCGATCACATTGCTGCGTTGCTTGGGCTGTTTCCAGCGATCCAGTTTCGGATTGACTATGAAGCCACACCCAAGGAAAATTATACTCGCTTCGCTAGATACTGGGCTTCGACTGAGCAGCACGGCTCTGTGGACGTTCTGGAGTATGCGACGGTGTTTCCCCACCAGTGTGAGGCAGATACAAGAGTGTGTGATTGGCCGTCATGGGTACCCGACTGGCGTGGCAAACCGGCCCCATGTGAAACGCAAGGTCCTTTCGTCGACACATCCTTCCGTTCAACGGAAATCCATTCTCACAGCCTACTGGTTCATTCGACGCTAACGCTTCGAATCTATCCTCTCTACTACGTTGACACTAACTGCGACTCATGGGCGGCGTTGGAGGCCACTTTCTTGTTGGCCGTCGTGGGCCATCCGGTGGACCCAAAGCCGGGAGATGTTGTAGTGTCTCTCGGATCGAAACCGCATATAAAGCTGTTTGTCGTTCGACCCTTGCAGCCCAAGATCTGCCCGCAGGAGTCTTGTTATCGGTTGATAGCGAGCTGCAACCCCCAAATACCCCATTATGATAAAGCGGCCAAGGCTTTGGCTAGGTCGCGTCCAGCTGGAAAGCAAATCAACATCATCTGACAACAGCTTGAACCGACCACACCCGCAGCATTGGCTTAGTCGTGCTATCCGACATGTTGTTCTCCCATACCAGATCAGACTCCGCCAGCTCGACGCCCGCTTGGCCCGCGGCCGCCTTCGCTGTGCGCTTGGGTCCCACTGTCCGATGCGTCGATATTCAGCTCCATGTCCCTCCCGCTGGCACGCTGAGAGTGGCGGTCCATCATGCAGCAGAAGAGCAGCATCGAGATCACGACGAACGCCAAGATGATGCAGGTGACGGCAACGACGACGGCAGTGCTGAGGTGAAGCTCAAGGGCGCTTGGATCAGTCGTAGCCGTGGCCGCGGCTATGAGCATGTGCGTTGAGCTGGAGGTTGAGGCGTCCATGTCCGGATGTCGTGTTGTCGGACCTTCGGTGGCTAGGTATCGCGAGGAGACTGTCAGCTGAGGCTGTAGCAGGTTCAGCAAGCCAAGACACTCTCGTACGTTGCGTCGCTGGTTGGGTCGGCTGTTAGTCGATCTCGCAGGTTCACCTCGTCGGGATCGATATGGCTGCGCGACGGAGCTTGGAGGAACGTTGCTTGATCGAGGGCGGTACTGGAGATCGGCTCGATGTTGTCGAGAGTGGCAGTCCATGAAGAAGGTTCATCCTGCGGAACAACAGCTCAGGCGACAAGCCATCGGGATCCTGACATGTGAATGCGCGACACAGCGAGTGAATGTCGGTTTCTTGGCACAGCAGCACACGACTTGTGAATCTCAGCTATGTCTGCAGAACGCCGAGTAGTCTCTATTTCTCGCTATACGCCTATTGGAAAAGATACCCCACCATCGACACCAATAAGCTGTCCAGTAACATATCCGGCATTCGGACTCGCCAACCAAGCAACAGCGCTCGCCACTTCCCGCGCCGTCCTCTCCCTCTTGATATGCGCATTATTCATCAACTTCTCATAGATCGGACTACCCTTCATGCTCATCTCCGTGGCAATCGGACCGGGTGCAACAACATTCACCGTAATGCCCTTGGGGCCGAGCTCTTCGGCGAGGGAGACGGACATCGAGGTCACTGCAGCTTTCGACGATGCGTACGCGGTCAGCATTTTGTTCCCGCTGCGTGCGACGATGGAGCCGATGTTGATGATGCGGCCGCTGTCTTTCATGTGCGGGACTGCGGCCTGGATGAGCAGGAAGGGCGCGCGGACGTTAACGTGGTAGACGGTGTCCCAAGAATCGACCTCGACGTCGGCAATGCTTGGATGAACGGCGGCGGTACCGGCGTTATTGACGATGATATCGATGGTTTGTGTGTTGAAGGCTTTGAGTGTCTGGTGGTATGGTTGTGTCAGCGCTGCCTTGTTCGAACGATACGAAAGGCTAGATTCTTACTCCTTCGACCAGAGTAGTCCTAAAGTCCTTCGAGCTCGCATCAGCCTTGATGGCTACAGCTTGAGCACCGAGACCCTCGATCTGCTTCACGACTGCCTGCGCTGATTCCGCGGAGCTGCTGTAGTGGACGACGATCTATGTTTGTTAGCAATCGAAGGTCCCCCAAAACTCCCACTCGACTCGCGTTGGCACCTTGCTCCGCTAATGCAAAGGCGACAGCGGCACCAATACCTGTAGCATTCGTGAGTGTTCAGCACAACAAGTTGCATTTGCAAGTAGATTCCGACGTACCGGTTGGCTTGCTCGAGCCTGTCACGATAGCTGTCTTGCCCTTGAGAGACATTGTAGTGGATTTCCTTTGTTTCCTTTATGACTTGGACCAATGGACTTGATTGAAGAGGTCCTACATTGTGAGATGACCAAGAGGCAGCTTAGTTAATGTGGATGAGTAGTGACCGAAGATTCACTGAGCATGGCAGCATGCATTGCTAAGTTCGAAACTCCCAGAACAGGCTTGAGGCAAGGTCATGGGATGCATTGGAGGGTACGCTGACGGATTTTGAGCCTCTTCGGCGAGCTCTCGGCGAGCGAGCGAGACCAGAACACCAAAACATGGTGGAAACTGTATGATTCGGGCCAAGCGATTCCACATCCATATCTCCAGCAGCGGTAGATGTACCTCTTTTTGCCATCTTTGGGTCGATCTCGAGACGGCCCGCCAATGTTGTATTGCCACGGCCGAAGCTGCTTTGATAATCCACTTCATTCAACGACCCAGATACCATTATCAATCATTCAACACTGACTTTTTTTCTGGTCGCCGTGACCCATGCTATCATTCAGGCATTCGGCGACGGATCAAGGTGTTTTCGTTCATATGTAGCATCATCGTCGATCTTCTAAACGCTCTGAAATTTCAGCTGCGGAAACCTCTCTCGTCAAAATCGAACAAACACCTACCTTCAAACGCCAACATGCCGTCTGTCCTCGTGTTCGGGGCCACAGGTTTCCGTATGAATCACCTTGCGCATCGTCGACCACTATGCCGAGCTTCTGCTGACCTTTCTTCTCGTTCGAAATAGTGGGAGCGCCATTGATCCGAGCCATCGTTGACGCGCATCCGGATTGGAAGGTCACAGCATATACTCGTGGCTCTCAACATCCCGAAGAGCTCAAACACGACCTTGGCGTCGATCGCGTTGAGGTGGGCGACTTCACCGAGTTCGAGAAGATCAAAGCGTTGTGCAAGGAGCACGACATAGCCGTGAACGCCGGAAACTCCTTCACAGATTCACCGATATCGGCAATCGTTGCTGGACTTCGGGCGCGGCCTAGCGAGTCGAAGGGGAAACTGCTTCATATAAGCGGTCAGACAACGCATCGACGCTTGCTTCTTGCTCTGTCGACGCTTCGCGTCAACAAGACAGCGCCAGTCGTTGTTGCTGTAGTTGCGAAAGGGTTCCGGCGCAGTTGCTGACAAGTGTGTGACCTTGCAGGTGCTGGAAACTTCCTTGACATGGGAGTAACAGGCGCCTTCAACCCCGAAAGCAAAGTGTGGGACGATGAAAGCGAGGATGACATTAAGCTCGTCAACGACAAGATGTTCAACGGGCCTTCGGATGTTGTGTGAGCCTGACCTGCCGGGATCAATACCAGGTATGCGGGACCTCACGCTGACTCGTACAGGGCTCTCGAGGCGGGCAGAGACGGCTCCGTCGAGACTTACGTCGTATGTACACCAGTTACATATGGCGGAGCTGCCATCAGGTCGAAAAGCATTGGCATTGGCTATGCTTTGATCACAGGCAACGCTAAACCATTGGGATATGTGCCGTACGTTGGAGATGGTAGCGCAGTGTTGAGCACAGTAAGACACCCACAAGTCTCCTGAAACGCACGGCTAATCATCACCAGGCCCAACTCATGGATGTGGTGCCATTTATGCTCAAGGTTCTCGAGCTCGCAGCTTCTGGGCCCGCTCAAGGCAGCGTGTACAGCCGGTGGTACAATGTCGAGACACAGCGTGTAACCTGGAAAGAGCTTGCCACGGAGCTGGCTAGGGTCATGTACGAGAAAGGCATCTTCGAGTCTCCGGAGCCAAAGAGCGTACCGCTCGAGGAAGCCGGCCAAGGCGAGGTCAAATATCTGGTGGCTGGCAATATGTTGATGAAGACCAACCGTAGCGCAAAAATGGGCTTCAAAGCAACGCACCCGAGCATCTTGGTCCAGATCCACGAGGACTTGAGGGACGTTGCGCTATAGTGGAGTCCAGCTCGAGGGTTGGAGGATGGAGATGACATAAAGTTGATGAGATGACGGGAGGTTGAGGAGCAGGAATGCACGGGCCTCGCTTTGTCATCGCTATCGCCTCAACTACCATACATATACGAGACAACTGCTTGAGCTGATTTACAACCCTGATATCATATCGGCAGCTTGAGCGTGACCTTGTATGATGAGTGCACCATGCATGTTCAACGTCACTATAGAGATTGCGGTTGAGAGCAGCTCCCACACCATGATCTTACCTCGCGTACTTGGCTCCTTTAGCTCCAATGGACCTCGATCACCATACTCCAGATACCGTGGAAGGCCACGAGAAGCCGTGTAAGATATGTCGTCAAAGGAAGGTCCGATGTACGAAGACAGATCCCTGCACCAACTGCGAGAAGGCTGGTATAGCATGTTCATACGATGAATCGGAGACCCAACAGCCTTCCAGAGCGGCAGCAGCATTGGCGGAGAAGGTCCGGTTTCTGGAGAGCACTATTGCCGATCTCCGGAAACAACTGAGTGCCAGATCGCCAGATCACTTAGAAGATACGAGAACACCGCCTCAGGGAGCGAAGAACATCGTGTTTCTACTCGACGCAATTGATCAAGACCCATTCAATGGACTACCTCAAGTTCGTCGGGACGTCGATACTTCCTGGCGAGGCCGCTTGGTCTCCGATGGTGACAGCTCGCGGCATCTAATACATGCCTTCTGGGGATCAATTTACGACGAGGTATGTGTTGTGATTAGCAGCTCGCGGTGTCTCTTAGGAGTTGACCGGTGCTAGATTGGCTCTCTCCAATTTGTCCTCAAGCAGGATGTTCCACCCACTTCGCAATGGCTGTTGCAAACACCTGACTTCTAATGGCAACCGCTCTGCATCTAGCTTTGTCCTAGCCGTGCTTTACTACTAGTAAAGGGATACATCTCGAACGTGGATCAATTTATCCGCATCCTGCACAAGCCTACAGTCCTGAAACAACTGAATCGTCTCCAGCGAGGCATCATTGAGACGGGCTGTGATGTCCAGCTCAGCGCTATCTATAATCTTGCAGTATTGAGTCTCTCTGAGCAAGACTGCGTCGTACATTTCGGGGAGAAAAGGGATGCATTGCTTGGCAGGTTCAGATATGATGTCGAACAAGGCTTAAGCCGTTTATCACTAACTACAAGTCACGAGTTGAGTACTCTGCAGACACTTCTTCTGCATATTGTGAGTGTCCATGCCGAATATAGACAAGAGTCCTACTGATATTGAGCACAAGGCCTATCCCATATGGACTGGATCAATCCTCCACGCGAGTTCATTGTTGGGTCTTGCTGTCTGCATTGCGCAGCGACTCGGACTTCATCGTGATGGAACGAACTTCGGCCTCCCGCCATGGAAGACCGAACTTCGCCGGCGCATATGGCACTTTATGTTTTTGTTGGATACCTGGTGTATGGAAAACCACGGACTTGACAGTGCAGTCTGCTCTGGTTTCTCCGACGTTCGGTTGCCTCAGAACTCCAACGACTCTGCGTGGGATGTTTCGGACTCTTCTACGCTTCGACCGTCCGCGGATAACGGTGACATGACGCTCGCCTTGGTTCAGTATGAAGCAGCAGCCTTGCTGCGTCACGTTCTCGAGCATAGCGCGCCTTACAGCGGCCAAGATCAGCAATATACCGAGTATCACAATGATCTACGGCCAAAGACATGGGATGCTATGCAAGAAAAGTACCTCAGACGGCTGAATCTGAACGACCTGCAACAGTCTTTGTCTTACGATATCGCAAACCTGATGTTCCAAAGAATCCACCTTACCCAGCTACGGCCATTAGCGAGGAGTACCGCATGCATAACATCCGCATACAAAATCCTGGAACACCAACTCGTCACCATCGCCGTAGAGTTCTGCGATACCGTTCAAGCCATCCGCGACAAATACGCTCAGCGCCGCCTCGACTGGGCCATCATCCGCGTGTTCTCCTGGCACGCTCTCGCCACCGAGCTTTCCACAGTTTTGAGCAACGATGCGATCAGCACTTCGCCAGAAGCGAAGCGCGCGAGAGAGAAGATAGCACAAGTCTTCCGAGACCGGCCGAGTATTGACTACCTGCGCGGGAACGACAGTCTGTGGCAGCCGTTGGAGCGTTTGCATGCAGAGCTCGAGATGCGGCAGCAAGCTGATGTGCAGATGCTGCAAGGACATCAAGAACAGCAAATGCAGCAGCAGCAGCCGATGTGGGACGGCACCGATATTGTGTTGGAAGACTTGTTGGATGATGCCGATTTATGGCCGGACTTTCAAGGCCAGAGTTCGATCGGAGGCCCTGGGTTCTTGATCAGCTCCTAATGACCTACGCCACCCACATACCAACCGCCTCCGGCCATCACGATTTCGTCCGCCCCTGCCTCAGAAGCATCGCGTATATTGGAGGTGGCGCCGCAATCCTTGAGAACCGTGTGGTACGTGGGAGTGCACAAAGACCATCAAACGCACGCGATATCGTCTATGCTATCTTTTCGGCAGCCGAAAGACAACCGAGTATCTATTACTTGGATGAATCGCAATACCACAGCCAGCATTCACTATCTTGAAGAGAACTCCACTTCAAGGCATTCCCCTCTGACCAAGAAACTTCCAGGACTAGTGACGACCACTGGCACGACATAATGGAGGTCTACTCGAGATTGATGCTGTCCCGATCTGAGGGGGACGATTCGATGGCTCTGACTTGAAAAAGCTCTCTGGCAAATCTTGGCAATGTTAAGGTAGTTGGGCAGACTCAACGAGAAGTGCGTGCCACTCTCGAACAAAGTTCATACCAGTAGATCGGCCAACTCACACAGCTTACAAATGTATCCGATGTTCAAATATCTGTGTAGATCAGCCCTCTCACACAGCATCCATACTCGCCCGCGTAGTCAACACCTCATTCTTATTCCCCAACCTGCTGATCTGCAAAAACGCATCGCACCCATACCCCTCCAAACTATGCAACTCCAGACTTCCAGCCCAGTACTCGGCATAAATCTTACTCATCGGCAACCCCATCCCCAACCGCAGCTCCGGCGGGCGACTCGACAGCGAAGACAGCGAGGAGCCGTACTTCTCCCCGCTACTATGCTGCTGCGCCGCGTCGGGCTGGAGTTCCTGCATCGTAGCTTTTAGACGCGGAACTGTGGCGAGATTCTCTAGCCGACGGTGGCGGCGGGGGCCTTTGGCGAAGGACCAGAGGTAGGGGAGGACGCTCCGGTCGATCCCGCCGCCTTGGTCCGAGATGCGAATGATGATGTGTTGTGCGGCCTCACAAATCAAGACCTCGATTGGTGGGGGCTTGGCAAGGCCTCTCTGCTCGATTACGGCTTGGATGCTGTTCCTAAGTAGCTCGCCAATGATGTATTCGATATGCGAGGGGATGTACGGGAAGGTTGTGTCCAGGTGTCCTTGGAGTACGATGTTCGGGATTGCTACGTCGGGGCCGTAGGCTTTGGCCGCGAGTGCGGTGGCTGTGGCGGCGCACTTCTCGATGATTTCTTTGGCGTTGCATTTGAGGAATATCTCGCCTACGAATTCGTCTTCGGGGCTCGAGGGGGGCTTTTTGGCGGTGGGGAAGTGCCAGGGGGAGTGGAAGGTTTCTGTTAGGGCGAGGTGTTGTTCTGCGATCACGCGGCGGCTGATTCGGGAGCGAAGGAGGGTTTTCATGAGGAGGTCGCTTTGGTCAGGGCCGATGGTGTCTTGAATTTCTAGGACGCCCATGGCTAAGCGGGGGATGACTGAGAGGTGCTCGTTCAGGGTTTGTTTGAGGACTTTGCAGTATTTGTCGTTGTCGTCTAGATTGCGGACTTCGGGGACTTTGCGGAAGCGTTCGAAAGCGCCGTAGTAGAGCTCGTAGCAGTGGCTGATGTGCTCGTTCGTCAGGGCGGTATATGGTAATGTTTGCATGTTCCGCAGCCTATGCGCGATCCGGGTTGGAAGCTCGAGACGGACATAGTTGGCAGATTCCAGTAGACGTGGTTCTGTCAAAGTCCGGCCGAAGAAGCTGAGCTGGCGTAGGGAGATTGGCCTGGATTCTCGCGCTACCCAGTCATCCAGGACATTTGATGGTCTCCATGGTGGCGGCACTGTGCATGTCGGAGCAGTATTCGCGCTTGCTGTCGCGGTCGCGTATGCCTGAGCGCGTACAGCTGGTGGTAATTTCAAAGCCTTCTCGATGGTATGTAGCGGATTGGCATTCACCTTCATCCTGGATCCTCACGTCGTGGTAGATCATTGAGAAAGGAGAGAAAGGAAAGTCCATATTGTTACTCACAACTCGCGCACGGATGGACAGCTGGCGGGGCAGCTTGCGGTGGCACATGAACGCCTTGTCGGGATGGTCGTGCTTTGCCCTGCCGGCACCTGTTCCAAGGTCGTGTTATGCTACACCGTACCCAACTCCAACGTCACCTTATAGCTAACGAAGTGAATGATGCACATGATAGCACGTGCTGGGGCTGTGCTGAGGTGAAAGTTGTTTGATCTTTGCTCGTCTTCGTGCTTTCTCAGCACCGACCAATGACGTTGCGCGGATGGTTTGGCAGACGACGCAATACCACTTTTTGAACCTCTTCACCATAACCACAAACGTCTAGACATCCGGGCCAGCAAACCCTCTTGACACGCGTAGTTCACAAGTCACATCATCCCTGGACCACGCTGGATCATTGCGCAGTGTGTGATCGCACTTTCCACAACTTGACCACTACTGCCTGCGCCAACACTTGCCTTCAATCATGGATTCCGTAAGCTCTTGCTCCTCTCTTCAACAGCATTGTCGTCTGTCACTTCATACTGTTCACGTGCCAGAGCCCACGTGTATGCCGACGTATACTAATCTAGCACGTGCCTCCAGCTCGGTAGCGACATGCTGCTCGACTCAGACAACATGATTACACCCACCGACGACAACGACAACGTCGCCATCATCTCACCCGACGATGCCGACAGCATGATTGACGATGCAGAGCCCTCCGTCGAGCCCACACTACCCCTAGCAGATGACTTCGAGGCGATGCGAGACCGGTTCATGCCGGCACTACCGGATTATGAGACTGAGGCAGAGACAATCTTCACGTGGAATATTCAGAACTGGAGGCAGCTACCGAAGAGGACACACGGCCCAACATTTCACTGCGCAGGCCACCCATGGCGCATACTCTTCTTTCCCGCAGGCAACGCGGCCTCAGAGAGTGTGTCGTTCTACCTGGAGCAGGGATTTGGTGAAGAGAAGTCGCCAGATGACTGGTATGCATGTGCGCAGTTCATGCTGGTCCTCTCCAACCCAAACGATCCGAGCATATACATACACCACGAAGCGAACCACCGCTTCACTGCGGAGGAGGGTGACTGGGGCTTCACGCGGTTTGCAGACAAGAACCGGATATTTGCAGCGAAATTTGACGGTCATGACAGGCCGATGATCGAGAACGACTGCGCCAGAGTGACTGCATACGTGAGGGTGTTGAAAGATCCGACGGGCGTGCTGTGGCACAACTTCGTCAACTACGACAGCAAGAAGGAGACGGGCATGGTTGGCCTGCGGAACCAGGGAGCCACATGTTATCTCAACTCCCTGCTACAATCACTATACCTCACGGGAGCATTCCGGAAAGCTGTATACCAGATACCCACAGCAACCGACCAAGATCGGCTCAACTCTACATCTGCATACGCTCTGCAGAGACTGTTCTACCGGCTGCAAGCGGACCAATCAGCTGTGTCGACCCAGGAACTCACACACTCTTTTGGCTGGGAGAGCCGGCAAATCTTCGAGCAGCAGGATGTGCAAGAACTGTCACGGATATTGATGGAGAAGCTGGAGGCGCGGATGAAGGGCACAGAAGCTGAGAATGCGCTTCCAAACATGTTCGTCGGCAAGATGAAGACGTATCTGAAGTGCATCAACGTGGATTATGAGTCCAGCCGGATAGAGGACTTCTGGGATCTTCAGTTGAATGTGTCTGGATGCAAGAGCCTGGACGACAGCTTTCGGGACTATATCCAGGTCGAGACTCTGGAAGGCGACAACAAGTATATGGCGGAAAAGTATGGACTGCAGGATGCGAAGAAGGGTGTCATCTTCGAGAGCTTCCCAAATGTTCTGCACCTCCAACTGAAACGCTTCGAGTACGACTTCACCAGGGACGCCATGATGAAGGTGAACGATCGGTACGAGTTTCCAGAGATCTGGGATGCAGCGCCATATCTGGACGCGACGGCTGATAAATCGGAGCCGTACATCTACCACCTCCATGGCGTGCTTGTACACTCCGGCGATCTGAACGCAGGCCACTACTACGCATTCTTGAAGAGGGACAGCAATGGCGAGTTCTTCCGATTCGACGACGACCGAGTGACTAGCGCGACGAAGCGGGAAGCCATCGACGACAACTTTGGTGGTGACTATGCTGCGAACGGTATGAACGGTGCGGCTAGGGGCCAGAATCCGTATACACGTCAATGGTCGACAAAGCGCTCAAACAACGCGTACATGTTGGTGTACGTTCGCGAGAGCAAGCTGGACAAGATCATCCTACCGAGCGATCAAGTACAGCCGCCTGAACACCTCCCCATCAAGCTTTCTGAAGAGCGCGCAGCGGCTGAGAAGAGGAGAAAGGAACGCGACGAGGCGCATCTGTACATGAATGTGCAGGTTGCCTTGGAAGCGCATTACAAGAACTTCCATGGAACGGATCTGATACCGTGGAGCACTGACGAGACAGATGATCCGGCTGCGCCGAAGGTGTACAAGCTGCTGAAGAGCATGACCGTTGCCGACTTCACCCACTACATCGCCCGCGAACACGGCCTGGACGTAGAACTGATTCGGCCTTGGATTATGGTCAATCGCCAGAACGGTACCGTGCGACCCGACCAAGCTCTGACGTGGCCTGACATGACTCTGCAAGAAGCAGCGGACAAGTACAGCACTCGTAACTCCGGCTTCCGTGTGTTCATGGAAGAGACGATGCGAGACGCGGATGGTCAGCCCATCTGGGAGGTCGCAGATCTCGCAGCGCCGGCTTCACCCACCGCGAACGGCAATGTGCCTCCGCATCAGCAGAAGCCTATCATCATCTTCCTCAAGTACTTCGATGTTGACCAGCAACTACTGTCGGGTGTTGGCCACATCTACATGAGCCCGCAGGCAAAGGCGCAAGATCTCTCGGGTCCGATATTGCAGCTTATGGGATGGGAGGCTGGCGTGGTGCTGGAGCTCTACGAAGAGATCAAGCAGAACTACATCGAGCAGATGAAGGCGAAGAACACCCTGCTTGCATCAGAAATTCAGGACGGCGACATCGTCTGCTTTCAGCGCCACCTCAGCGACGATGAGAAAATCGCGATACAGCAGACAAATCCCACCAACTGTCTCACTGCACCGCAATTCTACGACTTCCTCATCAACCGCATGTTCATTCATATCACACCGAAATTCCTCCCCATGGCGAACTACCAGGCCCGCACCGAAGGCGAGGAGACCTTCCGTATAGCTCTATCCAAGAAAGACGGCTACGAGGCGCTCGCGATCAAGGTCGCAGACCACCTTTCCAGTGTCGGCACCGCCCCCGTCGACCCCTCCCATCTCCGCTTCACAACTGTGCACATCCAAACCGGCAAACCCAAGAGCATCGTCAAGCGCCAGCAAGGTACGACGATGGCTAACATCCTCCTCGGCACCTCTGGCTACGGCGGCTACGGCTACGCTCCCACCCAAGCGCCTGACCAACTCTTCTACGAAGTCCTCGAAATGAGCCTCACGGATCTTGAACAGCGGAAAAACGTTCGCGTCACCTGGCTCACGGACGGCATCAGCAAGGACGAAGAGTACACTCTCCTCATGCACAAGCAATCGCAATTCACAGATGTCCTCGCCACCCTCCAGAAGAAAGCCGCTTTGCCCGACGAGCTCCTCGACCAAATCCGCTTCTACGAGAGCCACACGTACAAAGTCTATAAGATCCTCCCGATCTCGCACGGCGTGCAGGCGCTTAACGAGTTCATGACTGTCTACGCCGAGCGGATCCCCGAGGAGGAGAGAGAGTCGGACAAAGAAGAGACGGTCGACCGGCTGGTTAACTGTTTCCATTTCGAGAAGGAGCCTAGTAAAGCGCATGGGATTCCGTTTATTTTCTTGTTGAAGGAGGGGGAGGTTTTTAAGGAGACGAGGGAGAGGTTGAGTAAGCGGACGGGGATTAAGGGGAAGAATTTGGAGAAGGTGCGGTTTGCGGTTGTGAAGGGGGGCCAGAGTTATGCGCGGCCGGTTTGGGTTGAGGATGGTGAGTCGAATTCTACATGTCTCAGATGTGTGACCGCAGTGCTAATAGGTGTTGCAGATGATGTCCTCTCCGAGAAGATGGGCCCAGATGACCACCTCGGACTCGAGCACCCGAATCGCCACCGCACGAATGCGCCGAGGTACGAGAGTCTGAATATCCGGTAGGACTGTGACGGACCTTGTCCTCCGGGACGGCGCGACTCTGTTATTGAGGCGTGAATTGGAAGGAAGCCTGCGTGTGTAGATACGACCGACGAGACGACGGGATGCATGAGATGAGAGAAGTGCATGAAGCAAAGATGGCAGAGCCGTGGGAAGGCGCCAGCAATGGCAATGCTGTTTTCTTCTGATGGCAGATTGATTTGTGCATGGTGCTTTGGCGTCTGGGGTATGGCCGCTGCGGGCTGTGGAGACCTCCATGAAGATGTGCATTACAGGGAGACTGGTTAGTTGCGCTTAGATCATAGCATAGCGGAAGCAGAATGTGTTTCTGGTTCCTGACTTGCATCAGTTGTCAGACTATACGAGCCACTTTGGCCACTCTTATTACTGGTTAATTGCTTTCGAAAACCTTGGGTGACCACTATATTCTTCTGCTATACCTGGAGAGGTATTCAAATTCAAAACCGCTCGGGGGAAATTCGGAGTTGGACATTCCCGAGCATTGAACCTCGAATGCCTTCATCCTGTCCATATCGACATACATCACATATTCTCAACCGCCGACCAACGCTTTCCATCACCAACACACATCATGGCAATCCCATCCCGCTACTGCTCCTCCTGCCTCTCCCATCTCCGGCTAACAGCACCCGCACCTACCGCCCTCGCCCTCCGCCCCGTCCCCTTCCTCGCCCAACACCCGCAACCCCCCCAGCAGAAACGACACGCCACCACCTCCACATCCGCCCGCGCCGCCCAATTCCGCAGCAAAAACCGCGACAAAGATGCCTCCGCCAAGAAGAAGAAAGCTCGCTCGCATTTCCTGCAACCCGACCTTAAGAAAGCCATCCAATTCAGTTTGGTAGACGCTATGCGGTAATACCCCCTTCCCCCATTCCCACCACACCGCGTCGCTAACCTCTATGGTGATATGTGTAGGTATCTCCGCGCAGCAGAAGTAGGCCGCCCCCCAACCTCCGCCAAATACGAACTCCACATCCGCCTGCGCACCGTCAAGAACGGCCCCGTCGTCCGCAACCGCATGCGCTTACCCCACCCCATCGACACTACCATGCGCATAGCCGTCATCTGCCCTCCGGACTCTGCGATTGCGAAAACTGCGCTAGCGTCTGGCGCAGTGATTGTGGGCGAGGAGACGGTCTTTGATGCTGTGAAGGAGGGACGGATAGAATTTGATCGCTGTTTGTGCCATACGGATTCGCTGCCGAAATTGAGTAAGAGTGGCGTGGCGAGGATATTGGGACCGAGGGGCTTGATGCCGAGCGCGAAGACGAATACGGTTGTTAAGGATGTCGGGACTGCTGTGAAGGGGATGGTTGGGGCGAGCGAGTACAGGGAGCGAGATGGGGTTGTGAGGATGGGGGTGGGGCAGTTGGGTTTCAGTCCGGAGGAGGTGCAGCGGAATATCGCGGCTTTTATTGCGATGGTGAAGAAGGATATCGGGGCGTTGGCGGATCGAGTGAGTAAGGGGGTGCATGAGGTGGTGTTGAGTAGTACGAACGGGCCTGGGATGAGTTTGAGTGGGGAGGTGAGGGGGAAGGATAGTGTTGATCCAAGGGATGTTGCGGTGGTGAATTGAATATGTAAGATATGGTTGAGGTCGTTGTACATTGTACTGTCTATATTGTGCTTATATCCAACCTTCCACCAGCAGCAGATCTATCTGCAACATCTCTACTCCTGCCTCACATCTTCGTAGTCCCACTAATATAGCCCCCAACAACAGCCGACATCAATTGATTCGCAATCGCCGTACTCGGCGGCAACCTCAGCCCTCCCTCCTCATACTCCGGCCCCGCGTCCTCGCCCAACCCACTCGTCCCCACCCTCAGCGAATGCCTCACTTCGTCAAACGGAATCCACTTCGCATCCCCCAGCTCAGGATCATTGCCCAAATCAATCGTCTCGCCCTCGGGAATCGCTTGTCCAATCGCACCAATCATCAAATTCGCCGGATAAGGCCACGGCTGCGTCGAATGAATCACCACCCTCCCAACCAAGATCCCAGCCTCCTCGTAGACTTCCCGGCGGACAGCTTCTTCGATACTCTCGGCTGGTTCGGCAAAGCCGGCTAGTGTGGAGTACCAGTACGGGGGCCAGGTCTTCTGGCGGCCGAGTAACAACTTATCGTTCGCGGAGTTAACGATGGCCATGATAACCGTCGGGTCTGTGCGGGGGAAAGAAAGGTTGGAGATTCCTTTCCTGGTAACGCAAGCCGGGCGTTCGGAGGTTGAGCTGGAGTCTTTTGGAGGGCAGGCGCGCTTGAAGCCGCCGTTGACGGACATGGTGCGGTGGCCGCAGGCGGCGCAGAAGGGGTTGCGGTGGTTCCAGTCGAGGAGGGCGCGGGAGGCTGCGTAGATGGCCGCTACAACACACCGCACAATCAGCAAGAGAAGCTACGTGAAGTTGGGGAAGGGGAACGAACCGTGGCTGGCGTCTATATCCATGACCCTCCCAGCTGCAAAGCCCATACCCTTATCTTCTAGTCCTTGGATCAACTTCTCGCACTCCTCTTTCAGTCCCGCGTCTCCCTCCCTCGGCGTAACGTCCATAGCAAAATACGGCGCCCCCCGATACAAATTCTTACTCTGATACTCCAGCCCCCCCTTGTTACCCTCGTCGATCCCCAGGAACACCATCTGCGGGATATACCTCTTACTGTCGAAATCCGCTATCGTCTCCTTCTCGTCCCGCTCATACCTGTCTTGCCCGACAATGTGCTTCAGATCGTCATATTTGAGGAACTGCAATTTCCCGCCCACCTTCGGTTGGCTCTCTTTGTGGACGAGGGGTTGCAAGTTATTGCAAATCAGGATGGAGGTTGAGGGGTGTTTGAGGGCCTGCGAGAGGAATTTGGTGTCTTCCCGCAAAAAGCCGACGCGGTTGAGGGGTGAGCCCGAGAAGTAGTTTGCGACTTCCTTGCCGAACTTGCGGGCGAGCATGCTGTCCAGGTCGTGGTGGGCGGGTTCGGGGTTGGCGGGTTGGTCGGGCATGGTTTACGGAGTAGGAGACGACGGAGTAGGAGACGACGGAGTAGAAGACGGAAACAGACGAGTTTGGAAGGTAGTAGGGAAATGGTGTCTTCTCTTATTGCATTGAAACGGGGAGAGAGCCAAGAGAAGATGTAGTATGAGAGCGAGGTGAGGTCAAGACATGTACTTACCTCGAAAGGGTGTTGGGTAATCGTAATTCACTACTACTGCGGCTCTAGCAGTGTGCATGGAGGGGTTGCCTCGGGAAGGGCAAAGTGAAAGCAGAGTGAAATAATGATTACTCGTGCGCGCAGATGTGAAAACGCCGCGGTATAGTTCATACCATCTCTGAACTCCTCGATTCCAATTTCACCTCACCTCATCTCCTTCACTTTTCTTTTACGCCTTCTCGGTCTTCCATACTTCGACTCCATCTTCACCTCTTGCCCTTCGCCTTTCTTCCACGCCCCTTGGTCTTCCATACTTTCATGCGGGTCTCAAGGTGGCTCAAGCAGCGTCGCGACACCCATGTGTGGAAGCGTTCTCCGAGATAGTATCGCACCCCAAGCAGCGCTCTGTGACCTGCCATGCTCAATGACGGGTCCGAGACACTCCTGTCGCCTTGCGGCCTATCAACATAGACCAACAGTGCTCGTCAGGTTTGCTACGATTGTGTCCGTCCGAGTGACAAACTTACTAGCAAGCTTTGATGGAAGGCAATCGATCTCGCACATATGTAAGGTACTGGAATTCACAAGCACTTGCTGAATTTCGCAGTATACCTCTTCCATTTATTTCGGTATACAGCCATATGTCATGGGAAGCAACAGGCAGCAAGCCGTGGGATGGCCGCGAAGTTTTTCACTTGCCGTGGCCGGTGCACGCTCACGTGCTCAGCCAAAGTCCATATATTCGCTTCGCAGTCACATGCTTTGACCCACTTGCCGCATTCACCTACGCGCTAGTCTGCTTATAACCTTTCTGCCGCGTTCTGCGTCTCCCTTCTTTCCAATCTCAACACATACCACAGAACAACAAACAGTTACCTGCGACACGTCCTGCATCCAACTACCGCCACATCCGGCGTCTGCCAACCATGGCAGGCGACGCGAGAGACGGTATCCCACAGCCTGTTATGGGTCAGAGCCGTCATCAGACGCCCGAGAAGCCGACTTCTCACGCAACACCCGAGCCCGGATATTTTCACGTGTCGAACCTCCCACCATACCTTGAGTCCTGCAAACCTCACAGCGATGACGCCATCTTCACGCAAGCTCGGGCCTATCTCATCTCGCATAACAGGAAGAGTTTCACCAACTTCACCAATCCAATTCGGGTCGAGGCCATCACCGACGAAGCTACTGTAGAGTTCGAGCATGAGTCGGCCATCGCGGAGCTGGCACTTGTCTACCGCAAGTCCGTGATTCCGTTCTGTTTTAAGCTTGTCCGAGCACAATCATCAACGTCGCCCACCCTGATGTGTGATGTTAAAGGAGGCTGGAGGTCCTTCGAGGAGTGGCTTGGAAGTCTCAAATGTCCGCCGGGTCGCAAGACGCTCGGTAAGAAAGGCTCCCGGTCTCAGCAGCAGTGGTGGAGCAAGACGGGGAAGACATTCGAAATTATGGCGCTGCCAGCAGAAATTCGACTTCTGATCCTCGAGCAAGCCGTCTGCGTGGAACACTTTCACAACCCGTTCGCGAATGAGCCTTTCGGTTATTTTGCAAGCGGCTCACGGACTATGGACATGTATTACGACGAACCTGGTCGAATCAGGGAAAAGAAGTTGATCGGGCGACCCAACACCAACGTACTGTTCAGCTGCAGGCAGATCTACTCCGAGATCAAGCCACATCTACAAACAGGCGCCATCAAGAATTTCGAATACGACTACGAGCTTGGACGCTACATGTCGAACCCTGGTTTCTTTGGTCTTGGTGGCGTTCGAAGCATTCGTCACCTCACCCTCGACTTGATTAGCCCGGATGGGTATCGCACCTTCTTCGGTCTTCAGTCATTCTACACACGGCGTTTCTGCTCACCAGGAATGTTGTACCAATATGCTTCACAGTATTCTCCAGGCGCGGCCTTACTCAGGACACTTCCAGACCTTCGCAGCATCCGGATCCACTTCCGTGCATCCATGTACGGTGCGTACGATCGCGCGGACCCGTGGGACGATTCTCTTCCTATGGATGGAATCCCTCAGCTCGATGAGACCGTTGGGCTGCGTGGTATCGTGGGTTTCTACACTCCCTGCCTAAAGAGCTATCCGGACCTCATTCTCAATTTTGCCAAGATGTACATCGAACACGTCCCACAAATCCTCCTTACTGGTGCTATCAAGCCTTCAGTCAAAGAGAAGTGGGACAACATCTTCGCAAGCAACGCATCGTACGATGTAGGCCCGCAAAGGATGGCGATGACCCGCTTAGAGTACAGCAAGCTTTCGTCTTACGAATGCAAATGCTCGACGCCCTGCGGCTTCGAACCATACTACGGCATTGTTCGTCGTCGTGAGGGTATGCCGGGTGAATCGCAGGGGCAGAAGTCCGAGAAGTTTGACCCAGGGCAGTACGAGTTTGTCAAGAAGAAGGACGAGAACAGGTGTTGAGTCGAGTTTGTGATGCAGCGGTGGCAGGTGGGCCTTGACTGCAAAAGTGGCAGCAAGGATGGCTATTGTGAACGCTTGGTGTTGCGCGGTCTTGGCGGCAAGGGTGATCATGCTATACAAGGCTTTGTTGCCTTAACATGGGAGCCTCTATGGGGAGAGTCGTATTTACTGCTTAGCATAAGAATGTGAAATGGCATACTCTCTCTCTCCCTTTCGATATCCAAGTTGTGTCCCAAGTAGGCAGTTGTCCAGCGACTCTTGGCGGTCCATGACCGCATCGATTGAACATTCAAAGGGTTTTATATGTCGTCTTTGAAGCAATACTTTCGACATCGAGTGATCATCACAAGCACACCACATAATCATGGGCCTCCCACAACAACAAACCCCCGCCGAAGCGCCACCCCTACCCACCCCAACCAAACCGACCTCCGCCGCCGATTTGCCACCGGAAGCCCTCGCCCTCGCAACCAAACTTTTCGATTTCGCCCGCGAAGGTCAGAATGCTGAACTCCAACAATACATATCCGCCGGAATTCCAGTGAACCTCACGAACCATAAAGGCGACACTCTACTCATGCTTGCCGCTTATCATGGCCATTTAGAAACTACACGAATGCTACTGGACTTGGGTGCGGATCCGAATGTACTGAACGAACGCGGACAAAGTCCTATCGCTGGGGCTGTTTTCAAGGGGTCTGCCGAGGTTGTGAGGGCGCTGATGGAGAACGGAGCGGATCTTTACGGAGGACATCCTAATGCGGTTGATTCGGCGAGGATGTTCAAGAGGGAGGAGATGTTGAGGATGTTTGGGATTGAGGAGTGATAGTAGTTCGGTCCTCTCAGCTACGTAGACAGGTGCTATGCAGCATTCTCGAACATCGAGTCCACCCTCCCGTTGCCAGATTCACCTCGTGGGCAGCAGATCGTATCTTTTTTTTGCTCGAGATTCCACTACTCGACAAAGATTCCAGCCACCAGCTCACCCTGCCTCTCGTCGTCCCGAACCGGCAGCAGCAGACCCTCCTCTGGCGCTGTGACTTGGTCGTGGAATAGCTTCGCAAGCCTCTCCGCAGCGTGGCTGATGCCCGTGCTGACAGCGCTCAAGATGTCGACTGGAGTTGTGTAGTGGATGGTGGAGAGCGGTGTAGGTGGCGAGCTGGCGTTCTCCGGCGTGTAGAAGAATGCCGTGCTGGGGGTGGCGTAGATCGCAGTGCGTGCGGTGTGGAAGAATTCGGAGACTGTTGGGCGTGGGATGGCCGGCCTGCGGTACCTAGAACGGAGGGTAGAACGGTTAGCAAGTGTCTCCGAGCTGAAATCGAGGGTGTGGAGGTCTCAGAGCGCCGCTTGGTGCTTGATGCTATCTCTGAGAACACTTCAGTTTGACCTACTGGATGTTCGTATTGACCCTCAAATTCATCGCTCTCCTGGTTCTGCTTGCGCGTGTGTCGGTGGATCCGGGCGATGAGTAGTAGATCGAGCCTTCGCTACCCTCGAGAGCTGAGCTGCGGCCGCCATAGGTGAAGTCGATGAATTCGGTATCGTCTTGCCTCAGCTTGTCGTGAAATCCGCTGCGACGCCTCTCCAACCACTTTGTGAACCCGTCTGAGCTCTGCGGGAACTGTACTAGCACGAGGATGCCCGCAAGGAGGAGAACGAAGGCGTAGATGCCGGCAAGGCTGTGGATGATCCAGGTCGGCATGTCGGGCAACTCTGGCTGAGCGTTGGCTGTGATTGATGCTGCGGTCATGTTGGACATTGCTGTTTATTGTGAGTTTGGTGGGTGGTGTTTGTGGTAGATTCAGTTATGAGATGGTTGAGTCTGAAAGAAGGAGAACTAATGAGCTGTGATGAGTTCAAAAGTGTGTCAAAAACGAGATGGCTGGGGTGGTACAATGTAGTGAGGTCGCCATCGAGCAATCTCCTACTTCACCCTCTTTTGAACCATCAGCTGATGCCACCGTCGCTCTCCTAGCCGCCATTAAGGGTGCTGCCGCTACAGTCTGCGTTCAACGCTCAAGGATCGCGATCAAAACCGTGGAATCTCTGTAGTCGAGAACGAGACGAAAGTGACAGTACTCACAGGCGCTGGCGGACCTCACTAAAAGCAATACCTATTCAAACCTGTCCTACTCATCATCCACCCTCGCTTTCTTGCCCTTGCTTCTTCCCGGTGCCTCGTCCTCAGCGCCTCTCTTCGCCCCCTTCGCAGCCTCACTAATCATAGCCTCCACGCCAAACGGATCATCACCCCTGTCCCTCTCAAACTGCACCGGCCCACTTCTTTCCTCCGTGGTCTCTGTACCCTTAAAACCCTCCTTCGGCGCCCGACCCAGCGCCTCGAATCTCTTCGTGTTTTGAATCTTGTCCATGGTCTCACCTCCGTCGTCCTCATCATCGTCACCAACTTGAGGTCGGTAGATGCTGTTCAAAGCGTCGCGCTCAGCGAAAAGCGGCTTGTCGTAAGCTTGGTCCTCGTTGAAGCCCGCCGCAAAGCCAGAGCTTTGATTGAAGAGGCGCGAGTCGTACATGGTCTCTTTGCTCTGCGTGGGTTTTGCAAGGCCGAGTGCGACCTTCTCGGAAATGTCGCGGTTCTGCTCGCGAGCCATCATCTGCACGCGCCGCTCATGGCCCATGTTCTTCTGTCGCATCTCGCGCTGTGCTGCTTGCCGACGCTCAGCGCGTACCTTCTCACGCTCCTTCCGATCGCGCTCGCCACCGTCCTCGCCGTCGCGACTTCGACTTCGCGAGCGAGATGAACCTGAAGAGTAAGAGCTCCGGCTGTCGACAGATCTGCTGCGCGAGCGCTCGTCGCGTGATGCTTGGCGTGGTGCGCGATCTTCTCGAGCTTTGTGAGCGAGCATGCGTAGACGGTCTTCTTTCTCCTCCTTTTCCTTCTCTGCAAGGCGCTGCTGCATACGTTGGCGCTGTTGTACCTCCTCACGGGCATGTCTGTCGGCGGTAGACAGGCCCTCCGCGAACTGTGCAAATTTGTCGTTGATCGTGACGTCTGTAAGACCTCGCCCATCGGCAGCCAAACGCTTGTCAAGTGGTACGGTGTAACCCTTCGGATTCTTCCAGTTCGAGACGGGCGGAGGTATCTTCCATGCTTCTTGGTCCTCAGCCGTAAGCTTGCGTGGTGGGGAGTGCATGATGGGCGGAGGTGGTGATGGCGGTCCTCGAGGTATCTTTTTGATCTTGTGCTTTGGCGGCTCCATCGGGTCTTGCTGTCTCTGCACAATCTTCATGATGCGGTCCTGCTTCTTCGAGTTGTCGCCCATCTGGTTTGCGGGAGTGTACCGCACGAATGTCGGCTCTGGTCGGGTTGTCCCCTTGATGTTCTTCGGCTTCTGGGCGGCTAGTGTGCCATCCACCAAGGTCTGCAACGCCATCTGCGTCCGTTCCTTCGCCTCGTCCACCTCCTCTTGACTTGGCCGGGCCAGGCTGATCTCTCCCACGTCCGCTCTCTGCCGTAGTGGGATTAAATCCTTGAAGCTCGCCTGTACGATCCTCTTTTCGTTGTGACCCCGCCTAGCGATCGCATCGTATTTCACCTTTCCTTCGTTGTCCACCTGAACTGCCAGCGCATTCGAGCTTGATGCTCCCCCCTTGCGTCCCATATCTAGCGGGTATTGCGCCATGGGCACTTCTGGAAACGCCCCTCCATCTCCAAAGTCCTCTGGATTTCGTGGTCGCCATCCCGATCGCTGCCCGAATGCTGGTGGTCCGGAGCGTTTGACGACTAGTTGTGATGATTCAAGCTCACGTGCATTTACCACTCGGGGACCCTTCTGCTGGGTGTGAGTGGGCAGTTCTTCGTCCTCGCCAGAGTACTTCGGCTTCGGCAGAGCGCTAGTCAGCGACATTCGAGATCCTGTGAGAGCCATGGCGGTGGTGGTAGCAGTGTGTGGAAGCCTTCTCAAGTGATTGATGAAGTTGAAGCAAGGGATTTGAAGCAGCTTTTGCCGATGACAAGCCATATTCATGCCTGAGGTTTGGGCTATCATGGATTCTGTCGTCGCCTCAACTTAACTCTCCCTTTACCGCATACTTCTCTCAATAAATCGCAGAGTGGCAGATCCAGACACTAGGAAGTTGGTAGAACTCAGAAAAGCTGATATTGAGCCACAACATCGATCTACCGACGAGGCACAAGCAACCCAATGAACCGGATCAACATCTGCACCATCCAATTCCTCCACGACGTCGAATGCACGCCCGCAATCGCAATATGTGAGAACCGAAGGCTCTTCTGTGCCCGAGGCATGCTGAGCTGGTCATACTTCTTGATTGCATCGTGCAATGATGGACACCCGCACAGCTGATCGGCCAAGTCGCAGGCATCCATGAGCGCGAGATTTGCTCCGTTTCCTGCTCAGTACACCTGATTAGCGCTGTGATAGTAGTAGGCTTGTCAGAAGACACAGCGAGGTGAGTAAGCTTACCTGAAAAAGGACTGACAGCGTGATTCGCATCTCCAATGTACACGATCTGTCTGCCGTCTCGTGGCTGCTCGTGGAAGAAGGGCTGCTTGTCCATGCAGTTGAACAGCTTTACTGTGGACGGATCCGTTACTTTAGCGAGGGTCTTGAATTTCTCCCCAAAGACAGAGCCTCGTCTCAAAGCTTCGTCGCGGGTTATCTTCCGGTTGCGGTAGGTTTCGCAGCTCGTCGTTCTTATAGTTGATCGACCACAACGCCCTGTGCTCATCGATAGGAGACACGAACAGACTGTGCCCTTCGCCGCCGGTGAGAACTCCCCAGTCTTTGTCGACCGGTGGTGGAACATCGTCAACGAACGTGGCGATACCAGTAATGCTAACGGTACCAGTAAACCGAGGCTTACCGTCTGGCCGCAGTGATTGCCGAATCTTGCTGTTCGCACCATCGGCTACAACCACCAGATCACACTCGTCAGTTTCGCCGCTGCTAAGCTGGACTTTGATCCGTCCATTGTCAAGTCGTTCCGCATCAATACATCCTTCACCCCAACGGATCTCACAATTCGACGAGGCATGCTGTATCAACACCTCCCTCAACTTCCTCCTCGCGATCCTGACGTTGGTAGCCGGCAGCCCATCCACAGCTCGGAAGCAATCTTCATCAGCAACCGCCAGTCCTTGTCCCAGAAGCAGAAGCCGCCTTGCTCGGGTCGTCTCCCAGTAATGCTAACATCCAGGACCTCGTCAAGAAGACCCATACGCTGCAAAGCTTGAACGCCGCCTGAGAGAGGGTCCGCGCGCAGCGACAGGGCATGGCCTTCTCGGTGCGACTGAGACTCTTCTTCGCGCTCGTAGATGGTTATGCTCGGTGCTGGTGTTGTTGCCGCGGCTGTAGAAGACCATTTCTTATGGAGAGCGATCGCGAAAGCGAGGCCACCGATGCCTGCGCCGCTGACTATGATCTTTTTTCCTGCCAGGGGGTGTTTTGTTTCGATGTCCATTGTTTTGAAGGTTCGTGTCTTTAACGATTGATATGTTATACATCGTTCGGCGGAACTTGCTTGATTTTGAAGTAATTCGACCAAGGCAACTACCATTGATACTTGAATACTTGGTCTTGATTGCTGGCATCTGATTCGTTCGGGTCATGCTTCGGCTGGTCGTTGGAACAGAATGTATTTGAGTATGTAGCAACCTCTTGTGCGCCACGGAAAGTGGTGGTGTGATCAATGGCTAGGCACCGCTATGCAGGCACCGCAGGCTCAGGCTCCTCTCGTGGCAGTTTGACGAGACACGTCACTTCCAGATCTTGCCTCGAAGAATATCGCGAGAAGCATGGAAATCGAAAGGAATGGTCATTATGGTTCCTATCAGCATCATAAAGTCATCTCATGGGTATACGCACGATCTCGCACCAAGCAAGATCTCGAAAACTCCACCGCTCCCGCCTCGCTTCAGCTTAGGCGTCCCACCCTCAGAGATCCCGTCATTATACCATTTAGCCCCCGCTGCTCCCCATCAAGCCCTCCTCGTTTCGTTCGTCCTACTCAATGCTCCCCCATAGTACCGTACCCGGTTCCACCGGTCTGCACGTTATCGCTGAACACCATCGGCGCGGGTCTGTCCGCGAACAAACCCTCTCGCGCCTTGTCTCGCCTCTCGTAATAGACGTATTCGAGGTACTGTTCTTCGTTGGCGTTGGCACTACTGCAGGGTGTAGTAGAAGGCGTACGAATGCGTGAATATGTCCGGGAAAGTAGCCGAGGATGGTCAAGAGGATGTTGAGGACGAAATCCGCACCGCAGCCTGAGATGCAGTAGACTCCGACGGGTGGGACTAAGTACCAGGTTAGCTGATATGCGATTGTGAAGCCATAGAGGAAGGCGAACGGATGATCGTGATGATCACGAGGAGGATGGCGGAGATCATTGTTGTGGTATTGGTCTTTGATGTGAGGTGTGCTGTATGTTTGCTGGTCGTGATTGAAGGTTTGTGTTGGTATTTGTCGAAGGGCAATGAGGAGTTCGGACATCTTGAGTAAAAGTGCCTTCAACCCAAAAGACGCGATTTCGGTTTCACATGCACGCGCTTAGAGTGGCGGGACAGTGATGTCACGCCGGACGTTGCGTGAGACATCACGTTCTTCTTCTCCTACAGAATGACACCACTTCTCACGCTGCATTGCTGCTCCGGGCGTCCGAGTCGCATGTAGTGCTGTGAGGGCTCTACAGTATACATTGGCGCGATTGGGAAGATGTGTTCCGTATTCCGCTCTGTCGTGCTGCGGCGAGGACGGAACCGACTCACATCCGGTGGTGAGCTGCGCAAAGCACGGGCGCCTTCGTCCTGAACACCGTTCCTCAAGAGCCTGGGAGTTTGCTGATATGCCCAGGACGCAACAGCATCCGGATCCGTCCCAGGGGCTGATCGCCTGGGCTGCTGGGATATATATCAAAACCAACATCCAGACATTTAAAGATATACAAAGCAGACCAAGTACAAATCGCAGACTTCCTTCATTGACATCGGATACTTGCCTCCAAACTCGCTATCGACAACAACAATTACCTCGCCATTAGCAACACAAGCCATCAACCATAAAAACCAAAATCATGGAAATCACACCACTCCACCTTTCCTACGCTCTACTCTCCTCCTACTGTCTCTCCGGATGCCTGATGGAACACTACACGCTATTCCACGCCTGGACACTAGTCACCTCCTCTGAGGACCTCGCCAAAGTTCAAACTTCCTCCGGCACTCGCGCAGCCTGGATCTACGTCCTCCCCAAAACGATTTTGACTGCTCAAATCGTCTACCTGGCGGCAACCGGATCAAGTATCCCAGCCATCCCATGTAGTCTGCTCGGCTTGGGTATCAGCTGGGTCAGCAGCTTCGCGGTCCAAGTCCGGATGCAGTTGCGATTGCAGGCCAGTAAAGGCAAGGATCGTGCTGCGTTGGATCGCATGGTCAATACGACGTGGGTCAGGACTGCGGGGATGATCATGCATTGTGTGGCTGTTGGGTATGGATTGTGGCAGTTGTGAAGGGACGCATGTGATGAGGAAGTTGGCCGAACCGATGCGCGCACTGCGAGCGACATTAACTTTCGTCTCCATTTGTACGATAGATTCTGGAACATCACACATTCACGTGAAAGTGGGTCTCGAGGTGGCCGGTGGCGTCATACTCCACGTGAATGTTAGCAAAGTTTCGAAACCTCAACTTCTTCACCTCATGCGCTTTCCTCTTTGTCCTCGCAACATCAACCACCACCATGCTTATCATGCGAAAGAGGCAGCGCGGCGACGATGACGACGACGACACCTATGACAGCGGATATGACGAGGGCATTCCACCAGAAAGATCGAATCGACACAAGCGCATGCGCAGACAGTATGTGATTTCACCACACATGGTTTTCGTACCTACTAATCGGCAATAGCATTGTCGAGGATGATGAGGACATGGACGACATCACTACATCAACCACCAGCACAAACCCGCTGATGAGCTTACCTCCTGAACTTCGCAATACGATATGGGACCTGGTCTTGCCCGAGAAGAAGGACCGACTCTCTATATTCAGCTTCACTCGCGGCACTTACTCGAAGAAATACCACGGCCCACGCGACTACCACTTCCTGGAACCTGCCGTGCTCTCAGTCTGCAAAGCAATCCGCAACGAGCTTCTGCCCATCATCTACCTCGGTTGCCCTCTCGTCGTTGGAACGCGCTCATTCGAGCTAGACAAACCATGCGAGTGGCTCAATCACCTCTCCCAGCAACTTGGCGGACGCTGGCCTGACTTCACCATGTATATCATGGCGCCGGAATGGGAGGATATGGAGACTTGGTTCTCGCTGGTGAAGTTCGGGTACGAGTACGACGATGGGTCGGGGGCAGACTCGATCCAGTGCTCTCGCAGGGGTCGACTTATGGTGGCGTTCAAGGAGCTCTTCGCCGTAGGGGTGCAGGCGAAGGAAGATGGTGCGTCGGTGGACCAGCTTCAGGCGTACTTCGATGACTGGTTGTCGCAGTGGGGTGAGGACTGGGTCAATGAAGAAGGCTAGGTCTTGTCCAACAAAGTTGACCCACGGTACCCCCTGAATGGTAGGTCAAAGGTGCTGGGCAGGTATGCACGACGTTCGAACGACCTGCCAATGAGGTAGGTATTGAATTGGACAGTACTTACAGACGTCAAGGTGCTCGATGGAAGCTTCTCCACCAATCGAAAGGTTACCCTGAGTGGGCGTAGAAAGTGCCTGAAGTCGTCAAAGGGCTTTGTGGCGAGATTCAGGTAGGCATAAAAAGGTCGTGTTGCAGTATTGCACGCTGCTTACAACCGTTTCTCTTTTCTAATATATGCGTCTGTTATATTGATATTCTCTTTGCCATATAATCAGCCCTAAAATCGGCAGGAGACGGTGCAACACAGCGTTCCCTTTCCGCCAGCTGACATGCTGAGCCCACCCAGTTGCCACCAGCCCGAAAAGCCATACAGGTCCGACGCATGTTAGACATGTGCAAATGGTTTCTCTTGGCATGACGGCACCGAAGTTGACGTTTCGAGCGTGGACCGAAAATGTCACTTCAAGGTCACCAGCCGACATATGGTCGGCGATACGACTGATCGCTACCTACCATCGACACAGCTCCAGCAGTTTCGTCCCGACTCCGCGACCAGCACGTACAAGACTATCACATCATGAACACCCCTGAGCCCGCCGAAAACATCATCTGCTCCCTACATAGATCCCACGCCCATGTACGCTGCCCGACATGCCTAAGATGTTTTAGGCGCGACATGCACGATCTCCAAGCAGCAGACGGTAGACTATATCGACATCAAATGCAGCTCAAACACAGCTACTGCGCTCACCACAGACTCTGGTTCCGCACCACTGACGCCTTCGCCGAGCATTGGGGAGAGCAGCACGCCTACCCCCTGAGATATGAGTGCGAAAAATGCCTCGCTCCTTGCACCAACGTTATAACATACGCACAGCATGTTGCTACGCACGATACCGATTACGACTGCCCCGAGTGTCCGGAGTATTTCGTCGACCAGGAAAATTTTCGGAGCATATGGGGCTGCATGATCCTACGCAGTACGGGTGTGCCCACTGCTGTGCGAGCTTCAGCACCTATGATGACTGGGCGGAGCACTGTACCATTGATGATGCGGCACCGTACTTCTGCGAGCATCCTGACTGCGAGCAAACATTTCGCTGCCCGACGGTTCTTGCAAAGCATTATGCTACACACTCCGGAGCATGCTCGTGCTACTACTCGCGCTGCTCCGAGCAGTTTCGATCGTGACAGGAGTGCAAGTACCATCTAGAATCGGTACATGGAAGTGGACAAAGCGATCAGCAGTACCGGTTCGAGTTCTGGCCTGAGAAGGCGTTGGAGGAGTTCTATGCGGCGAAGGGATTGCGAGTTCCAGATGTACAGGGATCGCACAGCGAAGAGACAGGAGAATGTGATCAGCAAGACGAGGCCAGGCTTCATTCGGCAGACTTGTGATCAACGTCGCGCTGGGCAGCAAGATCAAGCAAGGTCTGCCGTGCAGATTCCTGCTGGCGCTGAATTTCGTCGTCATCAAAATGCTCCTCTGCCACCCTCTGGGAAGCTGCGTCCGTGGCCAAATGCATACCGCGCATCCTCTCGCATGCCTCCTCGGCTCTAAACTCTGCTTTCTCCTTCTCTATCTCCTCAAACATCGCCTCCACCGTCGCCGGCAAATCAGGCAAATTCGCACCTGCATGCCACCCCCCCTGCACAGCCGGGAACGTCCCCGTCCATCCCTCATAACCCTTCACCTCCTTCCCATGAACCTCCTTCACGGCCCTTGCGTTCACGACTCCAAACTTTTCCTTCAGCCTCCAAAACTCCGGCTGCTTGAACTCAACCTCCCCATCCTCTTTCACCGTTACGATCCCGTACCAATTCCCATACTCAAAATAAGTATAGATACATCCTCCGCTGAACACCCCAGTCATGTCCGGGGAGTAAAGACACTCCACCTCCCCCCACGTCCGCTCGTTGATATTCGTCCCGTACGCTGCCAGGAAAGTCGGGACTGGGTACGGGGTGAAGGCTTGCACCATATTACTCCACCCACTGATTCTGAAGTCCGACGGGCTGGCCCAGGAGTAGCAGTCGTGTGCGAAGTAGTCTGCTCGTTCGGAGATGGGGCCAGCGGCGAAGTACTGCAGCATTGGCGTTCGAAGGTCCATGATATCGCTTACATGCACACCAACCGGCTGTACTCGGCCTTGCCGGAGTCGGAGGAGGGTTTTGATGTCTCGCACAGCGGCGCGACAGACTTCAGCCATTTTGGTCACGCTGCGGGAACGGATGACCTTGGCGTCCACGGTAAAGCCCAGGAGGTTTGAATGATCGGATAATTGGTCTACGATGCGGAAAGCTCTACGCATCAAGGAGAGGGTGTAGTACCGCGAAGGATCGAAATTAGGGTCAGCGTTCCTTTCGGGCGCTTTCATCTTGTTGCAGACTTCGGCAAGGACATAGATGCCGGCTTCTGCAAGGAGGGTCATGGCTTTGTGGTGGCTTTTGGTGGGGTCGAGAGCTGTGACTTGGATAGTCTTGAGGCCTAGTTGTTTGAGGATGGGGATGTCGCGCTCCAAGTCTGGGATGCGGTCGTCGGTTAGGGCGTCGATGACGGAGTCTTGGGTATAGTGGCTGGCTGTGGGATCGCGAGGGGCGCGGGGGAAGTAGGATATGCCTTTGATGAGGAAGCGGTCATTGCCGCGGAAGAAGACGTTGCCTTTTGCGTATACTGGTTCCATTGCGAGAGGAGAAGAGATGAGATGGGAGGTCTTGCGGAGGATGGGAAGTCGATGGAATGGAAAGGAAACTTGGAGGAGAAGAGGAAGGAAGATCTACTTGGCCGTCAATCGACTCTTCTCGCACCTAGCAAGTGGGTGTAGTTACCTTAGTGAGGCAGCAGCAAAAGCTTGATGTCGTCGAAACGATGCAGATGGAGGCAAAATTGATCTAACCTCATCTATACACTCACTTATGGCTCGGCCCGAAGAACGTCCCAAGCCGGAAGGAGCTGCAGCTGCAGCAGCTCTCTCGTTGCCGCGGCTAACTTGACCCGAGAGCTCTCCCTCCTCACACTACCTCGACAACTATTGACAACATGTAGTCTCTCCCCCTACTGGCGGAGCCTCTTCGCCAGCGCTACCATATCAACACATATTCAAAAATGTCACAATCACCACCCCTCCAAGGCCTCCGCGTCCTCGAATTCGCTGGTCTCGCACCAGGTGAGACATGACCACAATCGAGCAATGAGTTGTTGAATTAATGTTATACAGGCCCCTTCGCCGGCCTCCTCTGCGCAGACTTCGGCGCTTCCGTCCTCCGCATCGACCGCGCCCACCCCAGCGCCCACAACGACTCCCCCGACCTGCCGCCACCAACCGGCGACCAACTCACCCGCCGGAAAGCCTCAATATGCGTCAACACAAAGACCCCCGCCGGCGTCGCACTAATCAAGAGCATAATCAACACCGTCGACATCGTGATCGATCCCTTTCGTCCCGGCGTACTGGAGAAGATGGGTTTAGGACCCGAGGACGTGCTCATGCGACTGAATCCGAGACTGATTGTTGCAAGGATGACGGGGTTTAGGAGGGATGGGAAGTACAAGGATATGGCGGGGCATGATATCAATTACATCGCTGTGTCCGGTGTGTTGTCGATGCTTGGGCGGGCACATGAGAAGCCTTATCCGCCGGGGAATATTGTTGGGGATTTCGCTGGAGGGGGGTCAGTCTGTTTCCTTGGAATAGTGCTTGCGCTGCTGCATCGTGAGCGCAGCGGGCATGGGCAGGTTGTGGAGGCGAATATGGTAGACGGCAGCGCCTTCATGGCGACGATGCCGAGGCTTGCGACCAAATTCCCAGTATGGGGTGGCGAACGAGGCACGAATCAGCTGGACGGTGGATGTCCTTACTATGATACGTACGAGACAAAGGACGGTGGCTTTATGGCCGTCGGAGCCCTGGAGCCACAGTTCTACGCCGCACTCCTCAAGGGTCTCGAGATCGATGTGAAATCCATCGGCGACAGGACCGACCGAACCACCTGGCCTAAGCAAGCAGAACTCTACACCGCCAAATTCGAATCAAAAACCCGCGCCGAGTGGGAGAAGATCTTCGACGGCACAGACGCTTGCTGCACCCCCGTGCTCACGCAGCGAGAGCTCGAGAAGACCGGGTTCGACCAGCGGCCTATTGTGACGCTTAAAAGCGCCCCGAGTCTGGCGATGCATGAGGCGGATGCTGAGAAGCGGCCGGTAGTTGAGGGGCAGGGTATTGGGGTTGAGGGGAGCGGGTGGGAGGCGAAGGGTTTGAGTCCGAGTGATGGTGGGGAGGAGGTGTTGTCGATTTGGATGGGATGGCAGAAGGGGAGGCATTATGAGTTGAAGGATGGAGGGTTGGAGTTCGTTGAACGGGGGAGTAGACCTAAGCTGTAGGACCAGAACGCTGTTTCTACACTGACCAAATGAAGCTCCCAGAGCCGTGCTTTGTTTCCGTCCAATTCTTACTGCGTCTTCTTCAAATATGCAGGCGGATGGCGTTGGCTTGCATTCGGCCCCCAAATCTCCCCAGTAATAACACGCCATATGCCGATTATTGCCTCGTAGAACGGGTCAAATTCCGTCTCAAGCACTTCCCTGGCCCGACGTTCATCCTGGATGATCATCGCACCTGCTTCTTCATCGCTAGGATAATTTGCTTTGTCCAAACTGGCGATGAATGTCGTAAAGCCGACGAACCACGCTGTAGCTAATTTGACCAACAGGATCCAGCCCCAGAGTTTCCAATCGATCAGTTCGACCCATTCCGCTGATTGAGGTAGTGGAGAAAATCGTCTGAAGAGACCAAATGCCAGCGCACAGATCCCTGCAAGAATTCCGAAATTGGCTGCGGAATATTTTATAGCCAGATCGACCCTCTCCTTCTCGTGGATTTCGGCTTCCATCATTTTCATGGCACTCCAGCCGCTGTACCGGATCGCGCGTCGAAGAAGTCGCCACAACACTCACCATACCAGAACTTTCTTGAGGTACAACACGAGGATGTTTGGTATTGGTTGATAGAGACCCGGTATAACAGCAACCAAGCCTGTTACGGCAAGAGCTTTGAGACGTGCCGCAAGCCAGACGAGTGCCCCAGGCACAGTGACATATCCCTTTGCTAGCTGGCAAGGTTCGGGTTGCGAGGTCAAGACGGTGATACGAAGTAGCGCCGCACAAACATTAGTCGACATCCCTACCCACACAAAGGTGCTGCCGAATGCCGCATGGATGGATAGATCGAGAGGAACCCGAGGCCCCATTAAGCGAACTCTGTCCGCTGCTGGAGAGGTCCAGATCTCGGAGGCATATCGTTTGATTATGGAACCGAGGGATGCCTTCAGATAATGTGGACATAAATCCGTATCGTGGAGATCCTACACAGGTCAACGACCACCTCCGAGAATCCAAACGCTGGACACTGCTTACTTTGCGATCCCCACAGTCTTTCCAAAGTGTAATTGTGTTGGCCTTCTCTGCGACATCCAAAGAGGTTTTCGCAAGAGCGTGCGGTGCAACGAAGGCGTAAATGGCGAGACCAAGACCCAACAACCCGACGGCCAGACTCAACCGGCCATTCGTAAAATGCTTGCGGGCAGTCTTCCACCGTGATTCGCGAGGTGGGTCAATAGAAGTTGACGGCGAGGTAGGTGGTGCCGTCGCCGCTGGGCTCGCTGTTCTCGCGGTTGATGCTCCAGCAGATGGCAAGGTAGCAGGCGATGCAGCTGGCAAAGTCGGATCCGGCGGAGGTATTTGTGAGACCGCTGCCATGCTTGACCTTGACGGCACCGTAGCACATAAAGAAGTGCCACACTGTTTTGGCTACACCAAAATATGAGATACCAGCTTGTTCATTCCTATGTAGTGTGCTGGTTCGGCATGCTAACATGTATGTCGAGGGTGTCACGAGACCAGATGTGCAGTGGCCTGACCCCACCCCACCACACGAGACGAGTGGCGCCTGGTGGCTGACTGGTACTGACGTCGATGTACTGATCATATCTTCCGCGTCTCCTATTTCACGACGTCTAGCCCACCCAGGACGGCGATTCTCCGCCTTGCGGGCATCGACGGGCCGCGATACCCGACGATGTGAGTGCGCGGTATTTCAGAAGTCAAGGAGGACTGCGGGCCCGCCAATGCGAATCAAATCAGCTCGACGACGGGATACAGTTTGATCGGACTGTGCTTGTAGAAGTAGTATATCACGACTACCCATCTAGGCGAGCCATGTCTTCGATCGATGTAAGCTAGGCAGAATGGACAGCGGCTGCGCGACGTCCAACTCCGCCATACCACTCTGACAGTGCCGTATTTGTCCATGTGGTTTACTTTTCAAAGTAATGACGGAGTGCTCAACTTGACTTTTGTGTTCTGCTGTCGTTGCGTGTGATGACAGAGTGCTCGACTTGAATTCTGTGTTGTGCTGTCGCTGCGTGAGTCGTCTATGGAGGAACACCGCACAGCGTTTGGTTGTAGGTTGCTCGAATGTCGTGGTTTCCTTCAGCCAGCACCCTTCAGCACTCTGATGCTATCCCGCTCCGCACCCAGCTCGCTGTACATCGCAACGACCGCAAGAACAGCATCCGTGGCCCTTTCCCTCTTCACTTGCCGCAGCGCAGAAGCCAAGTCCAGTAGCAAAGTCTTTCGTACTTCATGGACTCTGCTTCGTTGAGCTACAACGAAAGGGTGCTCTGGTCCAACACGATCGATAGCCCTGGCGAGAAGCAAATACTGCCGCGTCTGCCGCCTCAACCTTCCAATCGGTGCAGTCGTTCCATAACCCACCGTGACATCTCCGTTCTCCTCCACTTCATCCTCGCCCTCATCGCCATTCTGCTCATCACCCTCCCCAACCCTAATCCCAAGCCCATCCTCAAGCTCACCAATACTAGCATCCACCTCCAACAACGCCCGCCCGAGCACAACATCCCTCCTAAACTCACTCTTCTCCTCCAACAACCTCCTTATCTCGTTCTGCCGTTCCGCAACCACATTCTTGATCCCCTCGATCTCCCGCTTGAAGCCTAATAACCCCACCCTCACACCTTCAACCTTCTCCTCCCCGCCGTTTAGATTAGCGCCTAAGCTCAAGAACTCCTCATAATTGCCGTTCAACAGATCCAGTAGCTCCTTGTTCAACAATTGACTCCGCCGGCGAAGATCCGATCGCAGGTCTTCGAGCGTTTGATGCCGATTTCGAAGTGTAGAGAGATATGTCGCTGGGTCGAAGTCGGAAGCGAGAAAGTCCGATCGTGGAAGCTCGGTTGGGTAGGGAAGGTTGTCTTCGTCGTCGTAATCTTCGTCGGAGTAGATGGGCGATTGGTGGGAGATGGCTGGGGTGGAGGAGGGGGACTGGGAGGTGCTGGAGGGGAGGTGGAACGTGGAGGACATGTTTGAGGTTGAGATGAGGGAGCTATCGCATTGTTGTTGTTATTGTACGATCATGTTTTATTTGAGTTGTTCACGTCGTCGGGGAAGTGAGGTCTGGTTGACAGAGCGGGCATATCGCGGGAATTTGTCGGCTGGGATTTCGAGGACTCTGCAACTCCACAGTACCTTCCACCACTTCTCTATACCATCACCGTCGTTATATACTCATATGTTGATTACATGTACTCGATGGTTGATGCTGCAACTTCCTCATCGGGACGGACCACATCAAAACACTCAATCGAGATGACCGTTGGAACTATCGCAAACTCAACTCCACCTTTCCCCTGAACCGTTGCCCACCGAAGATCATCATCTTTCGAATCGCGCTGGTAATCCTTGGTATACCAACTCGAAGGCCCTCATAGGCTGGAACGATCCTTGTGTCGGCTTTGACTTCTACAAGGCGAAACTACAAATCGTAGGTTGGAAGTAGCTCTTCTTGTTCGGCATCCCGAGAGACACCCAAGGCCATGGACCGCGCTGAGCACGTTGTGATGGATGCGCTTCCTAGGTAAAATACCGCATGGCCCCCATCTGAGGTCTGTAGCTTCTCTCCCAAAATCCTCGCCCACAGTCTTTACAGGCTAGCTTGCCTTCCAGCGGCTGCAAACATGCATTCGTTCTCGTATTTCACTTCTCTACTCTCGCTATTCTCCATTGTCTCATCCACTCTTTCGGCTCCCGCAGATATCGAAGTAGATGCCACCCTCGGAACGGATACCGGAGACGCTGCAGCTGCAGCTGCAAGCGAGGACTACGAATACATCATCGTAGGCAGCGGTGCTGGTGGTGGTCCTCTCGCTAGCCGCCTCGCTCGAGCCGGATTCAAAACACTCTTGATCGAAACCGGCAAGGATCTTGGGGATGACTACAACACCACCGTACCAGGATACCAAGCAGCTGTTGCGCAAGACCCGGCGCTTCGATGGGACATCTACGTGAACCATTACAAGGACCTTCCGCGCGCGCAGAAGGAACCCGAGTTCGTATACGATGTCAACGGATTCGACTTTACTCGTATCAATAATGGAACTGCTCCGCCTGCTGGAGCGACGCCGAAGGGTATACTGTATCCCCGCGCAGGTGTGCTAGGTGGTTGTGTAACACACAACGCCTTGATCTGGATTGAGCCGCATGACTCCGACTGGAGCAACATCCAAGAGATCACTGGCGACAACACGTGGACCCCTGCGAACATGAGAGATACCTATCTCAACGAGAAAGTCTACGACTGGCAGGTAACTATGCCCACCGATCCAACAATTCTTGTCCGTGACATCAAATTGGCGAAGCACTTGCTGGGAGGCGCTGCACAGGTGGGCCTTGGTGTCAGTCCAATCAGTGCTCTTACCGGGCTTGGCCAGGCACTGCTCGTGAGCCCCAATGGCGGATATCCTGGTCGTGACTCCGCTGAAGGATTCTTTCAGATCCCGCTGATCATGAACGGCGGGACGAGGCAGAGTGTGCGTGAGCGGATCGTGGATACTGTCAATGGCGGGTACCCACTGACTATCATGACCGACACGTTTGTCACGAAGATCAATTGGAAGAATGACAAAAAGACTGGCAAGCCACGTGCGGCCGGCGTCAGCTACCTGAAGGGCGAGCACCTCTACAAGGCCAGCCCATACAGTGGTGGATCTGGGACCCCTGGCCAGGTACGAGCGACGCGCGAGGTCATCGTGGCGGGCGGGACGTATAACACGGTCCAGCTCCTGAAGCTCTCCGGCGTAGGACCTCGCCAGGAGCTCAGGAAGCTCGGCATTAAAGTCCGCTCCAACCTTCCAGGCCTGGGAACCAACATGCAGGACCGCTACGAGATTCCCGTCAACACCGAGCATCCCAACGATTTTCCGATTCTCGACGGCTGCACTTTCGATATGAAGGCGCAGGATAAGTGTTTTGACCAGTGGCTCAACAACCCTTACATCCTCGCTCAGCGCGGAGCGTATGCCACCGATGGCTTGGCAGCAGCGATGGCGCAAGTCTCGACTACTGCGCCGACTACTGATATCGATCTGTTCATCTTTGGTGGGCCCATCAGTTTTCGTGGCTACTTTCCGTGGTAAGTCAATCTGATGAATGGAAGACTTCTCCGAGACAGTAACTAGTACCGAGCAGCGCCTTGAAACCTTCCAACCCTCGCTGCTAGACTCGAGACACTTGCTAACAATCATTCCAGGTGGGGCGACCACGCAGTCAAAGACCACAACCGCTTCAGCTGGTACACCCTCAAAGCCCACACCCGCAACAAAGCCGGCACAGTGACTCTCCGCTCCACCGATCCTCTCGAGCAGCCCGAAATCAAATTCAACTACTTCGACACCGGCACAACCGAAGACGGCGCCGATCAGAAGGACCTCCAGAGCCTCATCGAAGCTGTCAAGATCTCCCGCGGTGCCCTAGATCATTTCCACGATTTCGATCTCGTGTTGCCAAGTACTGACTTTAAGGAGCGGTACCCCGGCCCGAGCGTGGATACTGATGAGGAGATCGGGACCTATATTAAGCAGAATGCATGGGGCCATCATGCGTGCTGTACTGCGCCGATAGGGGCGGACGATGACCCAATGGCGGTATTGGATTCGGAGTTCAGGGTGCGAGGGACGGAGGGGTTGAGGGTGGTGGATGCCAGTGTGTTTCCCAAGATTCCGGGGGTGTTTATTCAGAGCGCTATTATGATGATCAGTGAGAAGGCGGCGGATGTTATTATTGCCGGACGCGATGCGGAATCATGAGCATATCGAGGGTTGAGTTGTTGGCACCGCCGCAAGGCATTATGATGAGAGTAATGTCAAAAACAGTCAAGCCGTTCCCTTCGCGAGGCTCGCAATGCTTTCCTCATCCCAAGTCTCAAGTTTCAGCTCAAGGTAGGTCCATGGGTACGAGGCCTGGTAGGTAAGTGCGTAGGAAATCCGCTCCATTTGACTTCAGCCTGCAACTACCTTCCAATACTTCCAATAGATAAGTCCTGGCTCTTTCTTCGCGTATCCTCCAAACAAACATCTCGATGAACTCCAGACTCTATTCAGACGACACGATAAAGTACAGATCCAACCTCCGACACGTTACAGCAACATGGCATTGTTCGCACTATTCCGCCACATCTGTAAGATCTCGTTCAGAACAATCTCACTCAAGATTGGCATGTTGGCTGACTTGACAACCACAAACAGACACCACAGCAACGACCACATTCACGACCATTGCTACCTACTGGCCCTTCAGATATCTCGCGACCCCAGACCCCACCGCGGAACCTCGAAGGCGGGTTCTGACACGCGAGGAGCAGATTTCGAAGGTCGAGACGATGTCCAGTTTCGTAAGCTCGATTCGAAACTCGAAACACAAGTTACTCTGCTCGGAACTCTGCCTAGCCTCTGTCATGTCAGATCGCCGAAGCGAAACGAAGGACTATCTTGATGCGCTTTGCTCGGCTGAGGAGCAGCGACGTAGAGACTATCGCGAATAGTCAGGACCCAGCAGACTTCGATTATTCAACGGTTGATGGATCCCGCAGTAGCACCTCGAAAGCAGTCGGAGAAGTGGTAGGACTCGGCCAGTGAGCTTGAGATAAAGTCGGCCTCGTAGCGGCGCAGCCTTGATAGCCGCGGATGGGGTGCTGATAGATATGAGGTCCACGAGTGTATGGCGGCGACGAGTCGTTCGCAAGGCGTCGTTGAAGTATTCTGTCTCGTCAGCGAAGGCAGATGCGGTGCGTCCTCAAACCCATCCATAGGCAATATCATGCAGGTAGTCTTCATCACCAGTGAGGTCAACCCCGTGTTCAGTTATCTCTATCTCTCCTTCCGACCCATGGCGATATCGAGCGCATATCAGTCGGGCATCTTCAAGCTTACTGCTGTCGCACACGAGCACAGTGTCGCTGAACCGCGCCTTCTCTGAAACATGATGTGGTGACCCTGCGGAGCGGCTTGCGGCAGACGTTTGGCGCAGAGCGGATTCGTTCATCGATTCGGCCATTGAGTCTTCGATCTCGGCGAGCCGGTTCGCGAACGTGGCGTATGGTGTTCCATCCCACATCGCCTCCTGCATGCATCCTTCTCGCATCAGTGCCGCTGCTCTCCGACGTATGATAGGATCACGGCACTTCTCTGCTACCAGAAAGACTGTTGGTAGGATGCCAGGCTCCAGCGAGAAAGCACGTTTCGGCTGCAGGCCTGGAGTCGGCGCCGTGGACTGGATGTACTTTCCCGCCAAATCGATGGCTTTTGCGAAAAGAGCGTCAAAGTTATCGGAGGTGACCTGGTGAGTCTCGCGGCAAGTGGTGATCAAAAACCAGATCTGAATACATTCGATCTCGACGGCCATCGCTGCACGATCCACTGGGTCTTCAAAAAGAACGGCTGGAGCTTCTAACGCTTCGTGGACAGCTGCGATGCCGCACTCGAGAGCTTGCTTTCGGATATGGATGCTGTTCTCTTCGCAACCAAGAGCGACGGACCTGCTCAATGCTTTGACGTAGCATTGCTGTTGGTAGAACTCTGTAGGAGCACTGTCCGACTGGAGACAGGCCTGCTCGGCAAGACGGACCAAGTCGCCTCGCAGTCGGAACACGCCACTGGCCATAAGTTCAAGATACGACCGCGCCTCGACGGCCGTATCGAACGAGGCGGGAACGCCGGCATCGCGCACAAGTACATTGTCGTCACGTACGAGGTCCAGTAGTGGATATCTTTTGCCAAACATGGTCGAGCCCTGAGACAATAGTCCACATTAGTCAATGCTCGCAATGGTCAACTCGACCTTGCATACGTAGTCTAATCGTGCACACGCAGGGATCAACTCGTCGATCAGATGATCAGATGTAGTGGCGGGCGGAGTCTGCTTGTGTGCAGTGTAATCCTCTAACGTTCTCGGAAAGCGTTCAACCACTATATTCAGGACATTCTGCAGGTGGTTCATAGCTAGCGGAACATTGGCTTGGAGTAGTTCGAAGCCGACGAACAGAAGACAAGTCAGTAGAACAACATTCGCATCCGAGTTGCTTCCATGCTCGTCAATGTACAATCTTAGACCCTCGATTGCTGTGTTATACTGGCTGATAGCAAATCGGTGTAATGCAAGATAATCATGGGAGAGCAATAAAGCGGAGTTCAGGCCTGAGCGTGCTTGGTGCAACGAGCCTATAGCGATGATGGCATGGAGTACCTGGATCACTCAGTATTCAACGGTGTAGATCTTGTGAACATATACCGTAAGCATACACTTGAATGTCGATGGCTGATCTGCATCACCCATGAGTTCCATAGCTTCGACCTAAAGGTTCCTTGCAACTGGCTTGCGGTGTGATGGCGGAAAAAAGCGAAACCTTGACCTTGCTGCGGACTCAGGTGGCTGAGCGGTGCGTACCATGGTCGGCGTAATACGAGACAGCCTGTCGAAAGTGCCTTATCTGTTGTAAATTCGGCTCGGCAGCTTTGGTATCGTTCAGAGAATACCACTCGCAAGCCCGGCCTGTCGATGAGCACTTCCAGCAGTCCGGCTTGGACTCATCACATTTGATGCGGCGAATCCTGGCATGTGGTCACCTCCAGCACGAGCAGGACGAGAAGAAAGTCTCAAGGCTCACCTGCACGTCCTGCAGCCTGATGTTGCCTTCGGCTTCTTCGCACGAAGCCTGATCTTCGGCACAGTCATCGTATTAAGTTGGTGATGAGGCCGGGAATGTCTCCGTGATCCGATGCTACCAGTACGGACTGTACGGGTACTCATGTGTTCGCGTAAACAACCACCTCCTTCCTATTCTGATCTCTGACGTCTCAATCAGCAAGACGGCCTGGTCTCTGATTGGTGGCCTTGTCGTCAACGCAGGCTTGGCGGCCGACTTGTCTGTTCACCTCTCGTTCTCCCTTTCTCCCTTCCATCTCATCGTCTTCGAGATCCGAAGCCTCGCAGCAAAAGATATGCACCGACGAGACGGCGGAGGATGTACCCTGCGTTCTGCGTGTCTTACCGGTTCTGACCGATCCTCTCATTATTCGACCGATGACCGCAAACAGGACACTACCGAAATGAAAGTGTTGCAGACTCCCCTGCAACCCCAGGAAAAGGATCATTTGAAACTAAAGCTTGGACGATGAGCAGCGCCTCTTGATCCTCGCGCCAACGAGGTGGTATGGCCAAGCGACCGCGGCGTAGATCATACAGACGATGTGTGGTAAGAGTCGCAGTGAAACAAAGGCGTGTGGTCACCTAAGAGCCCTAAATAGCCACATCTGGTTGTTCAGCAAGTGTAGGTCTTGGTATGGCTCGCGAGAAGTCCTTCTAGCGGATCAGGGTTTGTACATCTATCTCGCTTTGTTGTGTTCTTTCAGCATTATCCATCAAGTCCAACTACAGTCGCTCTTTTATCACATTCATTTGTGGTGCAGGCACCACACATCACAATGCTCGTCCTTCTTCCATTCTTCCTGCCGCTGGCAAGCGCCCACATTGCTTCCTTCGCAAAGGGCATGTATTGCAGAAGCGGTCTCACCGGCGAGAACAATCTTAACAGCAACCTGCCTGTGAACCCGCTATACCAACTGTCAAAGAAGGACTGGTGGTTCCAGCACGATCGTGGTTGCGATGGGGCACCGCCTCCGGCAGGCGAGTTCCTCAACGTTCCCTCTGGAGGTCACTTCACAGTCGAACATGCCAACAACCAGGCTTTCACCACGCTATCTTACGATGGTAGCGAGGTCTCAGACTGGCCAGACGGTGGGGAGCACCCGAAAGATTGGCATGCAGACTGGCAAAATGGCGAGTGTGTAGATGGCGGATATATGCATGCCACCAACCACAGCAATGCTCAAGGCACAGCATTCGCTATTGCTTACCAGTCTGATCTCAGCAAGATCAAGATGGAAGACCTTGTCGTCTTCTCCGTGTTGAAGCAGTACGTCTTCGCCTCCAGTCGGCGTAGATCGACCATGTGCTAACAGTGTGCAGTACACCTTGGCACCGATTGGCGACTTATCAAGTCCCAGCTGGCATGCCGGCTTGCCCAAAGGGTGGATGTACTTGTGCTTACCTGTGGGTTCCGAAAGGTGAGCAGTAGCGAGTACGCGTCGTCTATTCAGGAAAACACTGACTCTCTATTGTTGTGTCCTAGGTTGTGGCCAGCCGAACATGTTAGTAGCTCTAGATGGCGGACTCGAAGGAACATTATACTGACACGCTTGACAGGTACATGCAAGGTTTCAAATGCCAAGTCACAAATCCGGGAACGAAACAGATAGCCAAAGCAAAGCCACCAGTCTGGTGTGCTGATGATTCAAGCAAGTGCCGCAAAGGAGCGAAGCAGATGATCGTATTCAACCGTAAGTTGATGGATACTCCAGTCACTCCAGTCACTTCGGTACAAGGCTAACTCACTGCAACAGAAGCTGAGGGCAACAACGTCGAGTATCCCGAGTTCGAAACACCTGCGTATAACTCGGTCGCCGGCTTTAAGTCTGGCGCGCAAACCGACATTTTTGTGAAGACCTCGTCTGTCCAGAACGGCCGTCGTCAATTGATCAAAGTCCGCTCTCTGCAAGACCTCAACGAGTAACGATAGCCGTGCATCTAAAGCGAGCAACGCAATGCAGATGACGAAGCATTCACGGAGCAAGCCTGGGCCATACCGTGCTAGAACCTATCCAGAAGGCGAGCATCTTTTCTATTCAATGTACCTATTTAGACGGCAGTCTTACGAAAAGCTTCCTGGCAACCTTCCACGTTCAAGGAGTCCACACAAGCTCCAAAACCTGCAAGTGCGAGTTTCTCAAAGGCAACACCCTCTCCAGATGGAAACGCTTATCCGCTGTAGCAAACAAACTCTTCCACTCGTCCAAGCCGCGTTATTTGGCACTCCCCAGCATAAGCATACTAGTGTCATACTCACTGTGCTGGTCAGTATCCCGAATGCCATGCGTTTGCTGTCATGACTTACCACAGGCGACACTGGAGGGTGTGAGGTATGCTGCCAAATGGGGGTGTCACTGCCTCCACAACAAGGACCTTGGTGCCCTCTTTCATCGCTGGGAGTAACGCCTGCAGTATGCGCGCAGCGTATCTAAAATGAAAAGTAGGTGGTTTAGCAAGCTCTCTGACTTGCGATGGAGCCAGAAAGGTCTTCAGGAGGGTTCAGGCTGTCTCGGGAACGCTGCTACTCTGACTCACTTGTCACTCCAGGCGTGAAGGCACCAGCGTATCATGTAAGCGTCCGCGCCTTTGACAGGTTGCTCCTTGAAGAAGTCGTGCTCCATAAACCTGGACGAAAGTAGAGCGTTAGCAATTGCCTTCGACAGCAGAAAGCCGTGGTATGGTTGTGGCAACGTACGATACTTGACGACCCTCTTTTGTCTTGGCGAAAGCAATCACTTCCGGCATATCTTGCACAACGATTTTGAGCGCTGGGTGCTTCTCCGCGATCTTGAACGCCGTGTGGCCTTGAGAGCCGCCCGACTCCACCAGGGTGCCGGATCTAAGGTCCTCCCACGGGTAGTCCTCAGCTATGTTCTCGAATCTGGAGAAATAGCTCATCGAGTTGGCGAATCGCTCCGCACGACCTGGCGTTTGTGCTAGCTGGTGAAAGAAAGTTGGCTGAGAGCTTTTCTCAGCTAGCTGGAAGGCGGTCTGGTGAGGTTCGTCTGCGCCTGGCCACTTCTCCAGGGCGTCCGCAATGTAGTTCCGTCCCGGAAAGATATCGTCTCTGATCATAGCGTTCAAGCTTTCGGTCCCCTTATCCTCAACCCACAGCTTGGTGTAAGCAGAATGAGATACAAAGCCGGGCCGCTTTTCTTGGAAGATACGGCTGACAATCCCGTACCGCAGGAGTCTCGTGAGAGCCCCTCGCTCGACACCAGTTGCTGCTGCAAGGTCGGCGTAGCTGATGTCTCCGTCGAGAGGGACCTTCCTAGCCACACCAAAATTGGTGATCACGTCGTGGACAGGGATCAATGTGAACTGCGTTTAATTAGTACATTTCCTCGTGGATAGAACAATGCGCAGTATACTAACGTGATGGTCGAACGGTAAGTCCCTCGGATTCCTGACTAGGTCGTGAAGCTCCTGAGTGGCATCCAGAATGCCTACTGCTATGCCTTCGGCGTCACTGTTGAAGTGATCATATTGAGATCCACTAGGCTCGAAAGAAGGACAGGGCAGATTGCACTCGGAGAGATAGGCATTTAGCTTGCTGATGCCCTCGTTGATGCTTGCAGCCAACGTGGTCAATCGATTGTCCATATTGGGTGCGGACGTAGAGGCAACTTGGTACAGCTCTTTCTAATCGCGGGTTCTCGAAAATTGAATCGCGAGTGAGGTAGCCAGGGTGGAGATGAGGAGTAATACTTCGACGGCTGGCAGACAGGGACCATATATACACGACAAGAAGAGTTCCACATACCTGTAGGCCTTCGACAGGCTCGCATGGAAAGCCCCCAACAGTACCTTGAGATGTCGGGACTGCGGTGATTGCAAACTTCGGACAGGTTGCCTATGTAAGCAACATCTACTACAGTCCTGTACAAGCGTGAATACATCCGACCAGTCTGAGGATGTGGTGCTGGGGTCCACGTTCCCTTGATGGTCATAAGAGCGTACGACGACTTCTCACATCTTCACCGCAGCTCATACAGTCAGCACTTTAAAAGGAAAGGTGTTTCCGCATGGCAATATGATGGCTATCAGACCTCGAAGATGCCTTCTCGCCCCGAGCTAGCATCGCTTGACTAGCCCTTTCTGTTGTTTGATCGAGATTGTTTGCGGTACTGCGAGTTCTGCTTTCCGTACGGCCCTCGGATTGACGTTTTCAGCCAATGTACTTGTGAGGCATGTTCCAGCAGTAAGACGGCCACGGACGAACGATCTTGCACCGGCAGTACCAGAATCAGCTCGGGCATGGAGCGACTCGTGGTATTTTTCCGCCCCAACAGCAGGACCCAGGTAGGAAGAGACGTTTAGATTTCGGAATTCAGCCCTGGGGGATCGAGAAGTAGGAGCCCTCGAAGTCTTCTGATCGTGGCTTCTCGAAGCTGATATTTACGGCGGGATGGCAGCCAGAACAGCAAAACACGTTTGCCGTTGATCAAGTTCATTGCCAGAAGGTCACGAGTGGACGTGGAAATATGTATTGCTGCCCAAGGCAAGTGCGGGCCCGTGCGTCACTACCAGTTGTATAGATCTCTCAAGCCACGTCAGAGCTCCATGAACATTCATGAAAACAACAACATGACAGCAAACCTCACCCAAGGCTCTCTTCAAGTCAGAGAAGGCTCTCTCTCCTGGCGGTACGCGGCGGTGGACGATGGCGAAGATGGAACTCGGCCGGTTCTACTCTTCATGCACGCTGGCGTCACCGATCAAACACTATGGGACGGACAAGTCGAATATCTCGTCGACAAAGGCTGGAGCTGTTTGACCTTCGATCTACTCGGGTTTGGGAGAAGTCATGCCAGCGAGGAGTATCTACGCTCGAATCCAAGGCCACCGTTCAATATGATTGAGCATGTGGACATATTGCGGAAAGCGGTTCTGCCCAAGGACTCTACTATTATTCCGATAGGGCTCAGTATAGGCGCCAGTCTTGCTCTTGGGTACACTGTAAGCCGACAGGAAGTTGTTAGCGGAGCTGTACTCGTATCGGGTGGGATCGGTGGCTTCGATCATCCCAACACCGAGGCCGAAGATCGCATATTCAAGCTCGCCGAGGCTCTGATCGCGGACGGTGATGTACAGGGTGCTGCGAACTTGCAGGTCCGGATATGGGGAGATGGTCCGTTGCAGGAACCTGGACGGATGACCGAACCTCTGGCGGAGCAGATGCTGAAGTGGAATATTGAGATCTGTGCGCGAGAATGCAGCAAGACTGGCGGTCTGGCGCTTGATACTGTAGAGCCTGAGAAGCCGGCGGGGAAACTGCTGAACACGATTGATGTACCGGTGGCTGTGGCGTATGGATCTCTTGATGAGACGTACACGGTAGCTGCGATGAAACATGTCGGGGAGACGGCGAAGAGTACTCAAGTGAAGGAATTTGCAGCGGCGCATATGGTGAATATGGAGATGCCGGATGAGTTCAACAAGTGGTTAGGAAAGTGGCTGCAGTCGCATTACCTGGATTGAGGATGGAGAACCGAGGAATGGAGAACTGGTAAAGCAGTCGAAGTCTCGATTCTTCATCGTTCACGTTCCTAGCAGCATATTCCCGTAACGCCTCGCTAAGCCAAACCAGACCTTCGCATCTCACTACTGGCCAAGCACATGTTTGTCTTCACTAAGTCAGCATGAATATCTACCTAAGAATGCTACGGTCACTTACCTTTCTGTTGCGTGATCAGAAGCCCATATCGCTTCTTCAGCGTGACCCGATGCCTGTAAGAATAAGTCAGCTATATCATCACTTGTCTCGGCGATCAGTTTGCGCTCACCTCGACCACTTATCATCAGGAGAGAACCTCGCCGGATGCGCCGACTTCGTGACCTCGCCCTCCGCGATCTTCTTGAGCGTGTAGACTCGCTTGCCCTTGGTGTCGAGCGTGTACATGAGATGCATCTTGGGCTAGTCGGATTTGATTGGTTTCGTGCGTTGTTGGTCTGGCAAGTCTCGTAGGCGAGCTGTCGAGCTATCCTGGTTTGATAGATCGGGAGTCCTAGTTTTTGAAGCGGTTCGAGGTGTTCTTCAAGCTGGAAGTCGAAATCGCCAAATTTTTGCCTTTGCGGAGATCAACGGGAGAGCCAAGGCTTTCAAATGACTAGCTCTAGGGTCTAACCCTAAGATAGGCCGGGGGAAATCTGGACAACTACGCCACTTCACCTCACTTCTTCGAACATAAAGTCAACACAACCCCCCAGAACGAACAACAACAATGCGACTCCTCACCCTCCTCCTGCTCTTCGCGACCTCCACCCTAGCTCAATTCCAATTCTTCGAACAAATGTACAGATCTCCCATCCATCACCACCACCGCCATCAGCTCCAAGACACTCGCTAACCCTCCCACCCCTCACTCCAGGTTCGGCGGCCAACAACAACAACAATCCACCCCCCAGAACATGGGCTCCGGCTCCGAGTGGTACCAACAACAGTACGCCGCCGCCCACTGCGACAAATACCTCTGCCCCCACACGCTGTCCTGCGTGCACTTCCCGCACCACTGCCCGTGCGCGTTCCCCGCCGTGGAGGATAAGGTGGAGTTTGGAGATGGCAGTATGGCGTGTGTGAGTAAGGGGGGTGGGAAGGAGGGGGAGGCGGCGAGGAAGATTGAACTGGCGCGGAAGGGGTTGATATGATGGGGTATGAGAACGTATGAGTATAGACGTGGATGACGACAACGAATAAGATGATGCTTCGGCTGCGCTATAATGTGCCGGGTCGCCTGAGCACTGGAACCATACGAAGTGCTCGTTGAAAAGGTCGTGTAAGCATGTCTTTTTGTTCTGTTCATCATTCGGCGCCAACGGCATGATATGCTCGCTTAACCATTACTGCACATCTGACCTTCCAATCACGCAGCCGGATCAAAACCCACATCCCCTAGCCCCCATGGGTCATCCCCCCACCCTCCGTCGCCTCCCCACGCTTCTTATACATATACCGATACCGCTGCTTCTCCCCCCTACTCTCATCCGCAATCCCGCACTCTTCTCGCCCCCACATCTGAAACAGAGCCTTAACCATGACTTTCCTCTCCTTCTCCTTCTCCTCTAGTAGCTTCTTATAATGCATCTCCCTCCGCTTCATCGCCTTTTGAAGCTTGCTGTCGATCTCCTTGTTGATGTCGTCCTTCTCGTCGAGATCGGACTTTAGAGCTTCGCGTTCGGTTTGCATGGCCTTGAGCGCTGTGTTGAGCGCGTCGAGGTCGAGCTTTGTGGAGTCCAGTTCGGATTTGGTGGTGGTGAGTTCGTCTTGGAGGGCGTCGCGGTCGAGCATCACTTCGTTGAGGGAGGTTTGCTTGGACTCGAGTTCGTCGCGGAGACGCTGGACTTCTTCCGCGTTGGCAGGTGTCGATAACGGCTCAACGCTTTCCGGGAGAGCTCCTTCCTGTGATCGAGAATGTTCGCGTGACTCCTTCAACTGCCGCTGGAGGTCCTCTGCCATGCTGACAGCGCGTCTGTGATCGCCCATGAGTCGCGCAGTTTCCTCGCTATGAGTCTGCCGGAGTAGCGTGAGCTCAGCACGGATGGAGTCCGCCATATCTACTGCACCGTGCTTCGCAGACTTCAGGTGTCCGTTCTCCTCGGTCGTGATCCGCATCAGCTCCTGCAGATCGGCTAATTGGCTGCGCAGCCCTTGTTCCTGCGACGATGAACGCTGCTTGAGGCCCTGAGAAGCCTCACGCTCTGCGCGATACTCTATAAGATCTTCCTTAGCAACGCGTGCCGACTCCTCCGCGTCGTCCCTGCTCCGCCTGGCTAGCTCGAGGTCCTGCTCCAGATCCCGTAGCTCTTGAATATGGTCCGTCTGCTCACGCTCAAGATCCTGCTTCAAGCGCCGTGTTTCCGCTGCGTGAGCCTGCTTGGTGCGTGTGATCTCCTGGTCATGTTTCTGTAACTGCGTCTTCATCTCAGAGATCTGGTGCTGGAAGCCGTCCTTGTTGCGGCGAGATGCTTCCGCAAGCTGCGCTTGGTAAGTCTCGTGTTCCTCACCACGCCTCCGTCTCTCCTCGTCGACGGCGCTATTAAGTGCACTGTTGAGCGCTTCAAGCTGCTGGCACTTCTCGCGAAGTTCCTGCATTTGCCGCTCGAGATTGTGCTCGTCGGCTTGGGAGCTGAAGTTCTCAGGCGCACGCAACACAGTTGACCGTGATGGCGATCGTGCTGGCGAGCGCTCTGGTGAACGGACCGGTGATCGAACTGGGGAGATGGTCTCACTCGACGGCCGACCTGGAGTAGAGTACTGACTTTGACTGTGCTGTCGTTGACGATACTGGTTCTGAGATGGATGTTGTGATGTTGAGCGGTGGGCAGGAGTGAACTCGCTGTAGTAGTCTTCCACGGTCGGCTGGAGCAACTGCTGCTGATGTGGCGGTGGCTGAGGCGTCGCAGCTTCCGCGTATGGGTCCCCTTCGCAGCTTCCCGTGACTCCATCCTGTCTGCTACTCGCGAAAACAGACTCTTTCGGTGGACTGTTGGTTGGGGTGTGATGGCTCGCGCTGTGTTCGTCTTCTTCGCCGCCCGATTGCCATGCCGGCATCAATGATCCGCGCGTGCTCTCATCTTGCTCTTTGCGTTCTTTGACGCTCGCTAAACCGCTCTGGCCAGTGCTGTACTTGCTGTTCAACGTGCCACCTCGCATCCACCTCTCGAGGTTCTGCGTAAAGTCACTCGGCCCGTCGATATCTTCTGAATGCACGTGATCGACCTGTTGAGCTGGTAAAGCGGGCGAGGACGCTCCACTGCGCGAGTCCCCATCCAGTGCAGCAAGATCGAGGGTGTACTGCGACTCGGTTGGTGAAGCTGGCCGCTCCCAGGCGCGTGTCGGAGGGCTCGACTGCATGTCGCGGAGTAATTGCAGGATGCTGATTCGAAGCTGTACTTGATGGCGAGGCCGGTGCTGCTAGCGAGATTGCATTGGATCGTTCCTTCGTGGTTGTATTAATGTTACGACGATCTTGAAAGTCGTGTTTACTTTCGCGAATCTGGGACCGTCTCGATTGCGGGGCGGCTCTTCTCCAAAATCACACCCTTTCACGTGATCGTCAAAATTAAACCTCACCATCCAGACCTCACCTCCAGTAGAGCAAGCACTTCGTCGTTATTCTCGAGCGTATGCCGCCGTTCGACGGTCCGACGGAGACACCTGTCTCACAACCCAACCATGAGCTCTCCACGATAACCTTCGCAGCGGCCACGATCTGCCTGATATGGTACATCGTGGTCGCAGTGGTCTGCGCAGTCGGCTACACACAGATCTTCCGCTACTACTCGAAACCCGGAGAGGGTGGCAGCCCAAACGACAACGGCGCCGGCCCTGAAGTCACAATCATCCGACCCGTCAAAGGCATCGAGCCCTACCTCTACGACTGCCTCGCCAGCACATTCCGTCAATGCTACCCAGCATGGAAGATCCACGTCCGGCTCTGCGTCTCGTCTCGTAGCGATCCCGCCCTTCTCATGTTGGAGCAGCTCGTCCAAGACTTTGGGAGCGACTATGATGTCCAAATATTCGTCGAGGAAGAAGACGAGCAACTGCAAAGCGGAAAGCTACAACTAGGCCCCAACCCGAAAATCAGGAATATGAGTCGCGCCTACAGAGAAGCAAGCAGAGAGAAAGGCGGCATAGTCTGGATCGTCGACTGCAACGTCTGGGTCGGCATGCACACCCTGGACAGAATGCTCACGACACTCAACGGTAATAAATTCGTCCATCAACTCCCTCTCACGACCGACGTCACGGACACCTACATAACACACAGCAGTCCGGACAAGGATATGAGCTGGTGGTCCACCGCCGGCACCCGCCTAGACGAAACCTTCATGTCCACCATGCACCCAAAATTCTACACCGCCATCAACACCGTCGGCGTCGCTCCGTGTATCGTCGGCAAGAGCACCATGTTCCCTCTCGCCTACCTCGACAGTCTGACAAAGGGTCAAGGCATCGACTACTTCAGTTACAACATCTGCGAAGACCACCTTATCGGCGACATGCTCTGGCACGGCACTGTCCCATCCGAGACCCGAGGAGAGAAGCTTGGCAAACACGCGATGTGCTTCGGGGACCTGGCGATCCAACCGATGGCGAACGTGAGCGTGGGCGAGTACTGGAATCGACGGGTCAGGTGGTTGAGGGTGCGGAAGTTCACGGTGTTGCTGGCGACGCTTGTGGAGCCGGGGACCGAGAGTTTTGTTTGCTCTGCTTATGGGGCGTGGGCTGTCAGTACGCTGCCATTCTTTGGCAAGACACTCGGGATCCCACAGACGTGGGGAGCGTTCGTGGCGTTCTGGCTGCTGAGTGTAGGGATCTGGTGTGCGATGGACTGGAAGTTGTACCGAAAGCTTCACTCTGGTGCTTCGGTGGACTCGACGGATCCTCGCATGCCTGTGCCGGAGTTTGCGAAGCGTGCGAAGAAGCGACCTCTGCACGAGTGGGTTTTGACGTGGCTGGGGAGGGAGGCTTTGGCGTTGCCGGTATGGGTTTGGGCGTTTTATGGTGGGACTACGGTGCAGTGGAGAGGGAAGAGCTTTTGGGTTGGGACGGATATGAGGGTGCATGAGATAAGGAGTGATGTGAAGAATGCTGGGATGAATGGGCATGTAGGTACGTTGAACGACAAAGCTAGGATCGAATAATGCAAGGAGATGTCTGGCACACGAAGGAAGCTTCTGAGAGGTTGTTCTGGCCTTGTTTGGAAGCATGGTGAGGCTGTCAAAGAGCCCGCAGGCGTGAACGGGATGGATATAAGAGCGTCTGCTTGACCCCAGGATTGGCTGTTCGTCCCAACAGTCTCTTCTGTTATGGACTGAAGATGTATATCAGACCCTCCTACCAGATACAACCACACTTCGCAGGCTCGCCCCCTTCTCCTGGAGCGAAACCTGCATTATGCTCCTCAAAGCCGACTTACGGTCACGCCTCAAACACCTTTCACCGCCCTGTTGAGAACGACGTCGAATGGGTAAGTGTGCCGTTCTCCGAGGTGCGAACAAGAGCGGCATCGTACTGACAGTGAGTGTACTAGCTCAGTGTCCGTCTTCCCTGGAGAGCCGAAAAGTCCTCGACCAGCATGGCGAGCACCGTCCCGAACTCTCCTCCGGCCCAGGGAGGCTGAGGACGCCAGCGCAGCCACCACCTTTACCACCGAACACTGTGGAGAGACGGGAGAGGTGGCGTGATCACCCAATGCTTAAGGTACGGATTACCGCCCGGGCCCTCTGGTCTGGCTGGGCAATCCGCCCGTTCTCTGAGATATGATTGCTGATGATGCCGGTACAGTCAACGTCCAGGTGATGGTTATGCCTTTCGAGTCGGTGAGTCCGGGTGTTTTGTGTGAGTGAAGAGATATAGATAGAAGGAGACACGTGAAAGGGTTGTTGCCTTGGCGTGGTTAGAGTGAACTGAAGTGAAGTGAAGGAAGGCACGACCGACGTCACGCAATTCTGCCTCATTGGCCCAGCCACCTTGGAAATTTTCGCTTCGTCCTTTGCGAGTCAACTTCACAGCAAAACTTGTTCGCCGCTGCAGCTACGAACATGTATTGAAGATCGCAAGCAGTGTCACACTTCATCACGTCGCTGCTAACAGCGCACGGCTCACTCGCGATGGCGTTCACGTGCCTTTGCGGCGAAGACTTCACTGACCCTCAAAGCCTGAGTGACCACGCAATTCAAAATTACCACCACCTTAGGTGCGGTTGTGGACACCTCGCTGGGAGTAAGAAGCAACTTCTCCAACACCGCGCCGCCGAGAAGCACGATTTTGGCTTCCCTTTCACTACTCTCGTCGTGCACTGGGAATTGGCGAAGGACGCCAGTCCAAACGCTACGGCTACCGTCATCAAGACTGAACAAGAAGCTGGTCTTGTCTGCTTCTGTCTGGAGACATTTCCAACAGCCTCGAGCCTGTACGAGCACGCAACTACGTATGGCCACCGGTACAGGTGCTCTTGTGGGCTTTTGTTTGGCACTGCAAAGCAAATAAAGCAGCATCAGTTCAGTGCGCAACACGAGCGACTTACTTCAAATGCGACGTTGGAGGCGCTGAAAGGGCTGCCGGGCAAGTCGAACGCTACGGCCAGCTCTCCTCTTCAAGCACCGTATGCTATCACTACGACTACAGGCAGCATCACGGATCAGCCAACCGGAATGCAATGCTGGTGCGGAAGCCGCTTCGCAGACCTTTTGAATCTTTTCAAGCACGCAACCGAGCATGGTCATGGTCTCAAATGCTCTTGCGGGCAACTTTTCGGTACGAAAGATCTCTGGCTGCGGCATCAACGTGTCGTCCCGCACAGTGAGATCAGGGGCCCCCTCAGGTTGCCTGTCTTACACGGGTTGCCGCATGGACTCACTGCAGTAGCAGTGCTTGCTGCTCTGTCCAAAGACCTTCCATCAACTTCTACCTCCACTGTTCCGCGCGACACTGCCCTGGCCACCGCGGTGAGGACAACAAAACACTTCCTTGATCGGTCGGCTAATGGACGGCGGGCAAAGGCTCATAATCCTGTACTGCAACAACAGCGTCTGAAATGCACTCTATGCCCAAACAAGAAGTTTCGCCATCACGACGGCTTGCTGTGCCATACGAACGCAAAGCACAACACCCAACCTCCGTCTAATCAGTCGCCTCGCGTTGAAGTTCCGAAATCGACGACTCAATTTCCGCGAGACCACCTCAACGACAAGCACAGCACTCCGCTTCTATCTGAGCAGCCTCCTCGCACTACAGATCCAAAACCGGCGACCGTAGAATGCTGCTTTTGCACTGGCCGACACTTCGGAACACGCTCTGACCTGGAACATCACATCGACGAAAGACATCCAAGCTGCCCAGAATGCTGCACGCAGTTCCACGATACTCGCAACAACGGCCAGTTGGTTTCGGCAAAACAACTGCTGAGCTCTCATCAGGTGAAGAAGAACCACTGTTACTGCTTTGAGCACACGACTGCCTTTTCCGCCGTACAAGCGTACGAAGATCATTGCGCGGCGCATGAAGTGGTCAAGAACCAATGTGGGAAATGTTGGACCATCTTGAGTTCTTCCGCAGAGTATGTTGAGCATTGTGGCCTGGATGATCAATACAAATACTTTTGTAAGACTTGCCAGAAGGTCTACGGATGTGTCCGGGTCTACTCAGACCACTGCCTTACCGAGCACGACCTTTTCGTATGTTGGGGCTGCCTCGAACACCACCGGTCGTACAACGCTTGGCTGGAACATAAGAAGTTGCACGCCACGAAGGGCGACACCGCTGAGAATCAAAGGTCGGAGTTGATGGACGAAGAGCCACCGCAGCAACAGTCGCCCATGGACGAGCAAGATCTGGTGTCTGTCGAATCCGAAGACGTGGAGGACTTGATCTCCTTCAGCGACAGTGAAAGCGAGATCGATGGATACGAGTTTGATGTGAAAAAGTTTCTGGAGGAGAAGACTTTGAGCGGTGTATGGACTGACGACATCGATGCGACATTGGAGGAATTGCTCAGCTGGGACAAACCCGTCGCGTTTTGAGCGAGTCTCAGCTGTGTTGGACTTCTAAGTCTGCTGGCGCTCGGTGTATACTCATGTATTCGGGCAGGGTGGTCGGAGGATGTGATGGAATGTTGTGCGCCTTGCTCCTTACACTGAGCGTTACCGATATCTCTGTATGGCCGCCAGACATTAGCAGGTAAGCAAAGGAATGGTAAGCTCTCGGTATGCCGTGAGAAACAATGGTATGCGAAGGAGTTGTCAGAGCGTGCGGTGCGAAAGGCGGTAGGTACAAGATCACCAGACTTTCTCTGAGGATAGATCTACGTTCTGTTTCATAACTACTTGCTCCCCTCAACATCTGCCGTCTTACATCACGGCGTTGCCAGATGTCAGGCCGTCTCTCTGTCGACCCCGAAGACTATGCAGCTGATCTCCTCCTTCTCCTTTCTGGACCCAAAGCAGTAACAGCATCTTCATGACAGATCGGTCCGGTACTTTGACATGTGATACGGTAGCACGCGCTGATGTTGTTGCCTTGGCGTGGCCGCACGGAGGACTCGCTTGTCAATCTGAGAATTTTCTGCTTTCCCATGCTACCGTGTCAACATCGCGGAGCATAACGCAGACGACAGCCTCACCATGCCGTCGCGATGGGACATTAGTGCGCCAGCGCCGCAAACACCACCAGACTCAACCATGTCACTCTTCTGCTTCTGCGAGGAATCCTTCGGCACCGTCGAAGAGCTCACCAAGCACGCATCACAACAGCGCGAATGTGGATTGTACTTCACTGGCAAGTCAACGCTCACCCGAACCTCTCGCAAGTGGGAAGCGTCACATGATCGCTCTGACCTGGACATCGAGCCGGAAGACGACGCATCTCTACAACCAGCACGGGTTAAGGTGGTGTGTACCCTGTGCTCGAGCAAATGGTACGACGGCCCAGAAGCGTTTGAGCAGCACAGATCGAGTAAGCATCCTGGTCTGGACGAAGATATTGCACTCGCCACCTTCACACTAATCAGTGCACCGCACGTCTGCGTCCTGTGCCCGGACAAGTACTTTTCGGACCTCGCGGAGTTGCGCAGACACATCAAAAACAGCTTCAGCCATATGAAACGGGCGGATCAATTGGCAAAGAGGCAGCAGCGCTATGGGTACAACACCTTTGAGTGCGACTTCTGCCCACACAGAACTTTCAAGAGCGCCGCAGGTCTAAGCGAGCACACGCACAGCAAGCATCCAAGCTGCCCAACCCCGACCTGCTCGAAGCAATTCCATGACACGTATCGGAGATCAGGGGTGCGTACCGCGACGGCACAGCTCTTCACTCATCAAGCCGATATGGACCACTGCTACTGCGACGAGCACGACGAGGCGTTTAGCTCTACATTAGCCTTTGAGGAGCATCTCGAGCAGCACGACGAGGAGGAGTCGGCATACGAGTGCGAATGGTGTCTGAAGCAGTTTCATAAACAGCAAGCGCTACGTGATCATCTTGCGGATGGAAACCATTGCATGCAGAATCAACGTTTGAGTGAGAGTGACGAGGTCGCCCTAGCTGAGAAAGAGTACTTGTATTCGATCCCGGCCTACGAGGAGCACGTCGAGCAAGACGATGTGGTAGAGCTGGCGTACAGATGCACGGAATGTCCGAAAGTGTTTCAGAACTGGGACGAACTGCTTGAGCACCTTTACTACTGCGCCAGCGCCACCGAGATGGCTCGATCGGAGGAGGAGAAGTCCGAGGATGCCAAGAGCGGGAAAGAGTACATGCGGATGTGCAAGAGTTCCGACAATGACTTAGAGGACGACAGCTGCGGTGTTCCGATGGCATGAGGTCGTTGAAGAGATAAGGCAGCCACATTGGCGGGTGAATCTCTGAGACAGCACCACGCACCTTGATGCGCTCTGGAGATCTTTACAAACGATCTCAAAGTGGAGACCATAGATTAAGACCTTCGAGCATTGTGTGCTTGGTTCTCAGCAGACGCAGCGGCGGGTAATGACGAGCAATGTAACAGCCTGAACTTTTCAACGTCACTTCACTGAGAATCTTTCTCCACAAGACAATCCGCTCTGATCCTTGGCTGTACCTCAGACACACCACCTGCAAGCATCATGGCGTCCGATAGTGAGTGGTCAGACAGTTACCTCCACTTGGGCGAAGCGGTCGACAATCTCAGAGTCACTACCAGCAAGGCGCGACCATCCTGCTTATGCGGCCACACT
>JAABUL010000373.1_pt1 | contig 96166 bp, 96 predicted proteins | sample 5559151 | NCBI WGS metagenome assembly JAABUL01 (sample SAMN10711876, study PRJNA513368) | rock metagenome | isolation source: Antarctica rocks | place: Antarctica: Victoria Land, Pudding Butte sud | reverse complement strand
AGGTGGGTTGCCGACATCGGCCAGCGGGACCGAGAGATCGATGGTGTTGCCGGTGATCTTCGAGACAATGGCATTCTGCCCCGGATAGGTGAGGAACTTGGGATGGGTGCTGGCCGTGCTACACGTATTGCCATCGTAGGCGGTGGTAGCGCCGGTGGCTCGATTAACCTCCAGGTAGGCGTAATAGACGTTGCCGGTGGAGTCGTAATTTGCCTGGGTGTGCCCTGGTATGTGGTAGTTCCAGGTGGTCAGGTAATCCAGGAACTGGTCGTTGGCATTGATATCGGTGTCAGCCGGTCCAGGCAGCGACGAGAGGCCCTGTACCGTCATGCGGACATCGAGCGTCGAGGAACTCGAGGAGGCGCGGGCCACCGATGAGCCGGTGATGTCTAGCTTGGGCACAGCGTTACCGATCACGCCGTTCGCCTCGTAACGCGCATCGCCCGTGGGGTCAGAAACGCAGGGGGTCGACCCAACAGCGGTACAGGTGACCAGTGCAGGACCGCTATTGACCGTACCACCGAAGAGACTGGGACCGCCAATCTGCCGTACTTCGTCAGTCAGACCGGCCTGATTACTGCCGTTGCTGCCGTTGTTCGACGTGTCGTTGAAGATAATGTCGGCGCCGCCTTCTTTATTCACGTCCACCTGAAAAAAGTCCCCCAGGCTGCGGTCGCCGCCGGCGGTACAGCCCAGGCCCATAGTGCAGATACCACCGTTGTGGTTTGGGTGCTGCGACACGGGTACCGGCGCACTGAAGGTGGCATTGGAGCCGTTCGCGTTCAGTGCTTGTGAGAGATACGGATACCAGTCGGTGGTCTGGCTGCCGGAATCGTAACTACCCAGCGACGCGGCTCGCTTGGTGCCGTACCAGACCACGTCGATAGCGCCGGCGTTACCCGCCGCGATCCACGGGAAGATGTTTACATCGGTGTTGCCACCGGCATCTACCTGCTGCTCGGGGGTCCAGCTGGCGCCTTCATTCCCTGAGTAGGCATAGTAAATGTGGCTCGGTCCAATGACGTTGCCGGAGCCATCCACCGGTGCTTGCGACCAGACAGCGTACAGCCCCCCACTCTTGTCGATGGCCAGCACGGCGAAGTCCTGGCCGGTGGTGCAATCGGTTGCGCAGGTCGTCCCGGGAGTCGGTTGAAAGACGGTTGAACGCGTCCAGGTGGTGCCGCCATCGGTCGAGCGGTTCACCACCACCGTATCAGAGGCTATATGTGACGAGGGGTTCGGCAGGGCATATCCAGTGTGGATGGCAAAGATATGGCCATTGGTCTGATTCACCTGCAAGTTTCCGGCGGTGCCGTCGTTGCAATCGACGATTACGGGCGGCATATAGGCCAGCCCGGCCAGCGGTGCGGGGGATTGCTGGACCGCAAAGGCGTTACCGTTCGCGGTCGCGGACTGATCGGGGGTCTGGCACCGTGGGTCAGCAATTAGATCGTAGTCGAGATATACCACGCCGTTCGCGTCACTGGGCTTACGATAGGCGCCCAGCCACTGGCGGTCGACCACGGTGGCAATGGTCGAGACGGAATTACAGATCCAGCTCTGGCCGCCATTGCTGGAAACACCAGGCGAGAAGTTGGTAAGGGCCTGCATATCGACCCAATCGAGCAGGTCGGTTGCCTGGGTGGTACCGGGGGAGACGATCAGATCGGTATCACCTCCGCCCACGCAGACATCCGGCCGGCCGGCCGGAGTATTGCTTGGTACCAGCTTAAAACTGTTGCCCTGATCCTCCGAGCGAAAAAGGAAGCTATTGGAGGTGCTGACCCCCCACGGCTCAGTGCCGTACGGGTTGTCCTGGCCGCAATTATCGAAGCTCCAGGTGGCATCGGGACCACACACCCTGACCCCCGGCTCAGTGCCGGCTCGCTGGTCTTCCACCACGGTGGTCGGGCCAAAGAGCGGCATTGTAGTGGCCGCGGTGGCGCTTCGCCCTCTACCAGCCAACGGCAGCAGCACCACCGTGGCCAGCATGCTCAGTACCGCGAATGCTCGAAGACCGTTCCACCCTCTCGAATGCACCATGGCATGTCTCTCCTCTGCCCACTATCCTGCGACGCGTCTGGCCCGGATCACTCACGACGACAGCTTTATCCATAGGGAGAGTACTATCCGGAGCAGTCGCTACAACCTCATCATAGCGAAGCCGTACTGCCTGGCATGATCCTTGCAATCAGAACGGAGGTTCTAACAGGGGGCCGGGCGTCCGGTAGCTCCAGTTCTAGGGCGCCGGCGCTGATGATGGGGGGGGAATCAGTACGGTGGACGCGACGTATATTCTGCCGATTTGGCGCGAGCACCCGGAGGATCTTGGTACGCTGCCGGAATATCTGGGCTGGCTGTCGCACCATCTCGAGGTACTGGTGGTGGATGCCTCGGCCGCCGATGTTTTTGCCCGCCACGCCACCGCGTGGAATCCACACGTGGGCCATCTGCCACCCGACCCGGACCTTCTTACGCCTAACGGCAAGGTCGGCAATGTGCTCACCGGCGTGCGCCATGCCGCCCATGAATATCTGATCGTGGCCGACGACGACATTCGCTACGATCTTCCGGGGCTGCGGCGCGTGGTCCAGGAGCTGCACCGAGTGCACGTGGTCCGGCCGCAGAACTACTTTCAGCCTCTGCCCTGGCACGCCCGCTGGGACACGGCGCGGTCGCTGCTGAATCGCCTGTGGGGCGGCGATTGGCCGGGGACCCTGGGAGTGAGGCGGTCGATGCTGCAAGCCACCGGCGGCTACGACGGCGGCGTTCTATTCGAAAACTACGAGTTGGTACAGACGGTACTGGCAGCCGGCGGCCAGGAAGCCGCGCCGCTCGATCTTTATGTTCGCCGCCTCCCACCCACTGCCCGTCACTTCTGGTCGCAGCGGGTGCGTCAGGCGTACGACGAGCTGTGCCGTCCCATACGCTGCGTGCTGTCCCTGCTACTGCTGCCGTTGCTGCTGACCCTGATGATGCAACGACAGTGGCGGCTAGTGGCGGGCGGCTGTGGTGTGAGCATGCTCGCCGCTGAAGGAGGAAGACGGCGGGGCGGTGGGATGGCCATTTTCCCCGCCTCCACCTCCCTGCTGGCACCCGCCTGGCTTATGGAGCGCGCCATCTGCATCTGGTTGGCGCTCGCCTGCCGGTTGTTGCTGCACGGTGTGCGCTACGGCAACAGCCGTCTAGTCCAGGCAGCGACTCCGCGCCGGATTCTGCGCCAGCGGTTCTCATCTTCCCTGCCCGTGCTGCCGTCCATTCCCCACCTGCTCCCATATGCACGGCATAGTTGTGCCTCTCCACCGATTCTCGTGAAAGGTTGACCATGAAAACTGCAATTACACGTGACGGGGAGGAGCATCTATTCCCAGCCGAAACGGCGGTCTCGGACGAACACTCCGCTGATTCTCCTCTGACTGCACGCATCCGCGACTGCTTTCAATCGTTCGTGCTGGGCGAAGAGTTCTCCTGCGTGGGCGCCAAAGCAGCCATACGCCGCGGCCACTACCAGCACGGCGTGTATGGGCAGCTGGCCTCGCCTGACGCCACGACCGAGTTGAGCCGCGAGCTGTTCAGCTTCGTTCGCCGGCAGCCGGCTCTGGGTGGGCCCTTCTCGACCTTTGTGGCCAGCTTCACCGGTCCGTCCCTGCCCAATGAGATCGAGTTCGAGCGCCTGCTGTGGAAGCAACTCGCCGGTCTGCACCAGCGAGATCGCATGTTCCACCGCTGGGATCCAGTGGTGAGCGCCGATACAGACGATGCCAACTTCTCGTTTTCCGTTGCCGGCCGGGGATACTTCGTGGTTGGTCTCCATCCCTCCAGTTCGCGCTGGACGCGTCGATTTCCCTGGCCAACCCTGGTCTTCAACGCCCACTACCAGTTCGAGCAACTGCGCGCGGAAGGCAAGTACCAGCGCATGCAAGAGGTGATTCGGGCGCGTGAGCTGGCCGTCCAGGGCACGATCAATCCCATGTTGGGCGAGTTCGGCCGGCGCTCGGAGGCACGTCAATACTCGGGGCGGGCGGTCGAGTCGGATTGGCAATGCCCGTTCTCCCCGCTGGGCAATGACGACCGGGACGCGTAGCAATGCACTACCACCTCCCCCCGCAGACCGGCGTTGCCTTCACGCTCGTACGCGGTCAGATGGTGCGTATCATCGACGTGCAGGGCGAGCAAGTGTCCGATCTGACGGCCTTCAACCGGGTGGACACGCGCGAGTGGCTCTCCTCGGGTCGCAGTCTGGACTACGCCAACACCATTTACCTGACCACCGGCCACACGCTCTATTCCAATCGCAGCAACCCGATGTTCACCATCCTTGAGGATCGCGTCGGCAAGCATGATTTCCTCTATACTCCATGCAGCCCGGAAACCTTTTCCATCCTGTACGGCCACCAGGGCGAGCATCCCAGTTGCTTCGGCAACCTTGTCGAGAACCTCGCTCCCTATGGCATCACACCCGATGAAATCCCCACTACCTTCAATATCTTCATGAACGTCGACGTGCTACCCAACGGCGAGTTGAAGCTCGGTCCTCCGACCTCCCAGGCGGGGGACTACATCGATCTTCGCGCCGAGATGGACGTGATCGTGGGAGTGACGGCTTGCTCCGCCGAGATGAGCAATAACTATAGCTTCAAACCGATTGATGTGGAAGTCCGGGGCTAGAGGCTGCCCCGTACCCGATTGGATGCCCGGAGGGTGACGGGGGCCGAGCTGGCTCTCCGCTGTCGTCCTGCGCCCGCAGTCGCGATAGGATGAGACATGCCAAAGCGTAGGGCGGTCCGCAGGGTGCCAGTGCTGGCATCCACGACGGGGGATCGCCCCTCCGCCCTGGAGGGGGGGCCCTCCTCCGATGCACGAACGCTGTACTGGATGGACGAGCGGCTGGGTCCGCAGGGACCAACCGGGCGGCGGGACAAGGTGCTGATCGTATCAGACCGGCACCACCCGGAGGCGGACCGGGTGACGCTCAAGCTGCACCAGCGAGGCGCCCTGGTGTGCCGCCTCTATCCCGAGGAATTGCAAAAGGCGGGCCGGCTGGAAATCCACCTGGGCGACGAGGCGCCCAGCCGCCTGGTGGTGCCACTGTGGGACTTGCCACTTGATGAGATCAGGTCGGCATGGCTGTGCGAACCACTGGAGACGCACTCCCCAGCGTGGAACGCGGCACTGAACGGCGTGCTCGGCTCGCTCGATCAGGTGTCGTGGGTGAGCGATCCGGCAGCTATGGAGCGTGCGGGTAACAGCCTATGGGTGCTCGATGCGGCTGTTCTAGCCGGGCTGCCGGCGCCACGCACGCTGCTGACGAACAACCCGGCAGCGGCCCAGGCGTTCTTTGACGACTGTCGCGGCGCGGTGCTGGTGCGTCCCCTGCGCCGAGGAGAGGATGGCGACCGGGTTGAAGCGGGACATCTGGAGCGGCTGCGTCAGGCGCCGGGTCTCTTTCAGGAGGCACGAGACGAGGAGCTGAAGGTGAGGGTGGCCATAGTAGGACGCGAGGTCTTTGCCGCCGAGCGGCAAAGTGTGCCCCACGAACCGTACGTGCGGCACACTTTGCCAAATGACGTGTCGAATGCCTGTCTGCGCCTGCTGGATCGCTGCGGGCTGGGCGCCGCCACGATTGATCTGCATGCCGGCCCCGGTGACGCCTATCGTTTCCTGAGTCTCGACCCGTATGGGAACTGGCTGCCCCTGCAGGAGCAGGCAGAGTTCCCGATAGCCGATGCGATGGCGGACCTGCTGATTGATGGGTTGCCCCTGGGGGACGTCGGACCGCCATAGCTCCTTCATGAGAGGGCAGTGTGGAGAGGACATGGCGCGCCTCGACGCACCCTCACCCCCCGGCCCCCTCTCCCGCCCGGCAGAGAGGGGGCCGGGGGTGCGATGCCCGGCAGCTGGACTGCATCTCGACACGCACCGTCGCCGAGGAATCAGCGCGAGAACATGATGCCGGCTACATCGTGGTTGAGATGGCGGAACTTCAGGTGAAAGCTATCGACCACGTGGGCCTTGGCGTCTGTGCTCGCGCCGTTTCCCGGTATCATCTCAACGTCCCCATTGGAGAGCAGAGCGCCTGTTGGTGAGGCATTGTCATCGCTCTGATCGGAAGTCCAGCCTCCCAGAACCAGTCCTGTGCTGGCGTCCACGTTGGTAAACAGCGCGATGTGTCGCGGGTCGACAAAGAACTTCTCGCTCTGTGGATCAAAGGGTGTCCAACCGGTATCCGGGAACCACACGTTGAGCCAGGTGTGGAGGTCGACCGACGTCCCCTCCGTCCGGGCCAGGGCCGCATTGCCGTGGCTAGGCCCCGGCAGGTTCAGCACACCACTCAACACCCAGCCGAACTGGGTCTGGGCGGGAATACCGAGGCGGCGCAACAGGGCGGCCATGATATTGGCATACCCCCGGCAGGAGGCCGAATGGTTGGCCAGAATCCACGAAGCCTGGAAGGGGCCATTGATCCTGGCCGGGTCGTAGTGCACCTGGACGGCAACCCAGTTGGCCACCGCCTCCACTACCTGGCGTTCCGTGGTTTTCCCGCTCTTGAAGCTGGTAATCAACGAGTTGACGGAGTCGGGGAGCTTCAGGTCGGGTGTGACGACCAGATAGGGAGCGACCTCGGCGGGCACCGCACCCAGCGGAAAGGCAGCCGCATTGGTGAAGGGCTGCAAGGTGGTGGTCACCTCGGCGTGCAGCTTCTCGGTGACATGAATCACCGTATGGCTCGGCGGCGTGTCCCAGTGAAAGCGCCGCACCGCCTGACCCTGATCGTCGGTCACATCTTGAAAGGAGGTCGGCGGCACGTCGAAGGTGAACGACGAGGTCACCTGCTGTGTATGGCCGCTGATCTGAACGGAAGATGGGAGCGGCAGATCCCATTCGAGATTGGTGGTCTCGCCGACCGAAAAGGCGCCGGCCATCGTTATATCCGCGCTGCTGTTCATACTGCCCTGGAGGACCAGCGTCCCCATCACCGACTTGCTCTGGTGGGCCGCGGAGGGGGCTGCCAGCGCACTAGCGGCGCGGGGCATGAGCGAGAGCGCCATGGCCGCGCCCAGCAGCAGGGTGCGGGCGCGGCGACCGTTCCGCCTGGGATACGAATTGCGCCCGCCGGACAGATTCTCCGGGGCCGCTCCCCGTGGTGTACGGGCTGCAACAAAAACACGACTGAACATCGAACATCTACTCCCCCGTCCATCAAAGGACGATCGTTATCTGGCGGCCCCACTACCATAGCTTGCGCAGTAGGCTGGTGGCTTTGCGGCCGACGGTTTCCCGTCGTGTGCCTTGTTTCAGAGCGGTAAATGCCCGCTCGTTTGGCTGTTGATTCCGGCTGGTTTAGCCGGTATTGTTTCGGTTCGTAGCCGTCACTCTACAGCAGAGTTGCTCAGAGCGCAATCCATGAAAGTAACGATTTGGTTACAGAAGGTCGGCGTGAGTATCGGGCGCCGGCGAGCCACTACCAAAAGGTGACGCGCTCCTGTTTTGCATCTGCGCGACGAGATCGCCGGGAACCGCTCCGGATGCGCGCCGGTTGATGGATCGGATCAGCGCTGGGTCAACCTTGAACTCGCGGTTTTCGGTCAGCAGGCCGTTGGTCTCTTGCAAGGTATCGGTCAGTTGCGTGTAGCAGAAGCCGGAGATCGTCCGGCAGTCCAGCACAGCCTCGACCAGCTCGCGATACTTGTCACCATACGATTTGCGGTCCACCACCGTGCCATACCCGAACCAGGTATCATCGGTCTGCGGATGATAGCTGATGCCGCCAAACTCGGTGAGCATCACTGGGATTCCCTCGCTCTGTCTATTGGATAGGGTGACGAAGCGGTACTGCGGCTGAACCTCGCGCAGTGTTCGGTTGATAGCCTCGGTGGTGCCGTATCGCTCGCGAATGGTGTCTCCCTGGAAGGTGTAATCGTGAATGCCAAAAATATCACCCGTGAGATATTCCCAGCCGTCGTTGGCAATGGTCGGCCTGCTGTCGTCGAGGGCTTTGGTGAGGTGGTAGATGGACTGCACAAAGTGCTGCTGTTCGAGATCGCGCAGCAGGTTGGGAACGCCCCAGCTCTCATTGAGCGGGACCCAGACGACGATACAGGGGTGACTGGTGTCACGATCGACGACCTCGAGCCACTCGCGAGTCAGGCGCTGCAGCGCGTCTGGCGAGAAGACATAGGCGTTGGCCATCTCGCCCCACACCACCATCCCCAGGCGGTCGCACCAGTAGAGAAATCGCGGATCCTCCACCTTCTGGTGGATGCGCAGGCCATTGAAGCCCAGCTCCTTGGCCAGCTCCACCTCGCGCCGTAGTGCTTCGTTGCTGGGTGCGGCCAGGTGTGTCTGCGGCCAGTAACCCTGTGCCAGCGCCATGCGCAGGTAGTACGGCGTGCCGTTGAGCAAGAACCGCCCGCCCGAGACGCTGACGCTCCGCAGGCCGGCGTAGCTCTGCACCTCGTCGATCGCCTCATCATTTACCATCACACTGATTACCGCTTCAATCAGATTCGGGTGTCCCGGAGACCAGAGAATCTCCCCTTGACTCATCGTCAAGCTGCCGAGGTCGAGGACCAGATCCCGCGTCAACTCCGATCCCTGGACCAGCGCAATATCGTCCACGATGAAGACGCCATGTAGCGATAGCTGCATTCGCACGCGTACCGGCTCCAGGGTGGCCCGTTGCAGGGTTACCCTGAGTGACAACACTGCGCGGTCGAGATCGGGAGTCCAGCGTAAGTCCGTGATATGAGTCGTCGCCACCGGCTCCAACCAGATGGGCTGCCAGATGCCTGTGGTCCGGTGATACCAGATGCTGTGTGGCTGTTCCCTCCAGTCTTGCTTGCCGCGCGGCTGAGCCAGATCCCAGGGGTTATCTTCAGCCCGAATTACCAACACCTGAGGCCCGTCAGTCCGCAGCGCCCGTGTGATATCCACCCGAAACGGCGTGTTCCCGCCCTGGTGTGAGGCCAGCAACTGGCCATTGACCCACACCATCGCCGCGTAGTCGATCGCCCCGCAGTGCAAGATCAGTCGTTTACCGCTGTCCTCCCGCGCTCTATCAAAGGTGCGACGATACCATACCACGGGATGAAAGGAGGTATCACCGATACCGCTGGCAGGTGACTCGGGTGGGAAAGGAACCTGTATGGTGCGCGTGTACACATCGTCGCGCGCCTGCCACTGCTCATCCAGACCGACATCGGTATCATCATAGGCAAAGCTCCACGGGCCACACAGATCGAGCCAGCGCGCCCGCGCCATCTGGGGCTGGGGATGCAGCGGGAACTCACTATCGAACATAGAGATCGCACTCCGTACGCTGAAGTTATGCGTATTGCATGCCGTAGTGTACCCGCTCTGTGGCGCGCCAATTCGGGCGTCTGAGGTGAGCTATTCTCCGTGTACTATCATTGCTCGGAACGTGCTGTTTTTCTCGGGCAATAGCTGGAACAGTCACTATGCCATGGGCTATGCCACGAGTTCGTCCCCGCTGGGTCACTTTACGCCGTACTCAGGCAATCCGATTTTGCAGGGGAATGCGCACGCGCACGGCCCTGGCGGTGGCTCCGTGGCAGAGGGACCGGACAACGATCTCTGAATGGTGTACCACGCGTGGCCCGGCCGTGAAGGGTACGACCACGGCGGTATCCGGAACATGCGGATAGACCCGGTGGTGTGGGATGGGTCGAAGGTGTCGATCACGGTCACGGCGCGCTGAACGGGACTGGCGTTCCGTCCAGCCATCGCGTTCCCGTACCCTGAAGAAAAGGGGAATGGAAGAAAAGGGGAATGCCGTGCGAGAGGTCGAACAACGCGCCCTGACCGCCTACCAGGAAACCTTTGGCCGCAACCCAGAGGTGCTCACCAGCGCCCCCGGTCGCGTCAATTTGATTGGCGAGCATACCGACTACAACGGAGGCTTTGTGCTGCCCTGCGCCATCGATCGCCGGGTAGCGGTGGCGCTGGGAGGTGGAGACGGCGGGCTGTACTCGGCGGACTTCGCTGAGCGACATCCAATAACGGCGGAACGCGCCGACTCCTGGGCCGACTATCCGTGCGGGGTGGTGTGGTCCCTGCGCGATGCCGGATATCAGCTTCCCGGCCCGCTTCAGGCGGCGATTGCCGGCAACGTCCCGCGTGGCGGCGGGCTCTCCTCCTCGGCGGCGATTGAAGCGGCCATGGCCCTGGCGCTCGATGCCTGGGGGGGGCTCGGCATTGGCCGGCCCGAGCTGGCCAGGCTCTGCCAGCATGCGGAAAATGCGTTCGTGGGGGTCAATAGCGGCATCATGGACCAGTATGCCTCCCTCCTGTGCGAGGCCGGCTCGGCGCTCTGTATCGACTGTCGCTCGTTGGAGACGCGCAGCGTTCCGCTCCGGTTGGAGGAGGCGGGCCTGGCTCTGCTGGTCTGCGATACCCGCGTCGAGCGGGCGCTCGGCGTTACCGGCTATAACGAGCGACGAGCCGCCTGCGAGCGCGCGGCGGCCGAGCTGGGCGTCGCTCAGTTGCGCGACGCCACGGTGGCGGATCTCGACCGATTGAGTGGTGTCGAACTGCGCCGTGCCCGGCACGTGGTCTACGAGGACCTGCGGGTTCGGGCCGCGGTCGAAGCGCTGGAAGCGGAAAACTTTGAGGAGTTGGGCGGTCTGATGTATGCCTCGCATGCCTCCATGCGCGAGGACTACGAAATCTCGACGCCGGAACTGGATGCCTTTGTGGCCTTCGCTGCCCAGCACTCCGCAGTGGGTGCCCGGCTGACGGGGGCGGGTTTTGGGGGCTGTGCTATCGCGCTCATCACGCCGGACCGCATCGACGCCCTGCAAAGCGACACGATCACAATCTTCGAGCAACAGGGATTCAAGCGTCCTGAGTTTTACACCTTCAACGCCGCACCGGGAGCGGAGGTGGTGGCATCGGCCTAGCGCTACCCGCTACCTTCCGCCTCCTGCTTCCAGCGCCACTGGATCTCTCGGCGTCACTGGAACCGTTCCGGCGATCCGGTGATGATCTGATCGACCGCTGGGACGGCAGCCGCCTCGTGCGCACTATGCCCACCGCGCATGGCCATATCGCCTACCGCGCCACTCTAGCCGGCAGTATCGAGGCGCCCGCCCTCGACCTTACCGTCGAAGATGCGAGCGCACGTCAGGCGGTGGAACAGGGGGTCCGGGCCAGCTTCGTGGCCGCTCCGTCAAACTTCTCCGCACTGCTCCAGCGCGACGCCGTCCTGGCCACACTCGACCGTCTCTATCCGGGACTGCGTCCGGTGCTCACGCTCGATCTCTTCGGTGCGTTGGTGCGGGCCATTAGCGCCCAACAGGTCAACCTGCGCTGGGCCGTCACCACCCGGCGCCGGCTCGCTGAAGCATTCGGTGACGCACACATGGTAGCGGGCGAAACGCTGTACAGCCTGAGTCCAGCGCGCCTTGCCGCCATCGGCGTGACGGAGATCCGCGCCCTCCAGTTCACCACGCGCAAGGCGGAATATATCGTCAGCGCAGCCGAGGCCGTAGCCTCGGGCCGGCTCTCCGTCGCCGAACTCCGCGCCTTGCCCGACGACGAGGTGATTGCTCGTCTGGTCGCAGTACGCGGCATCGGCCTGTGGACGGCCGAGTGGCTCCTCTCCCGTGTGCTGGGCCGACCGCGCGTCGTCGCCGGCGATCTCGCCGTGCGCAAGGCCGTGGGGCTGGCGTATCTGGGCGAAGCGCTGCCCCCGCAGACGGATGTGCGCCGTGCCACCGCTCACTGGGGCGACTCGGCGGGGGTAGCTCAGATACTCTTGCTGCACGGGTTGACGGAGGGAACGCTGCAGGCGCCGGCGCCGTAAAACGCTCACGACGCTCAATCTACCGTACTCCGGGTGCGTGTTCGTGGGCCGGCCGGACGTGTGGTGACCCGGTACGTTTCGTCACCAGCCATAAGAGCAACACCAGACCGAGATCGAGAGCCACATCTCCCAGCGCGGTTCCGCGACGGTAGAACTGCAGCAGTGCCGGTCCAATCGAAAACCAGAGCAGGGCGCTGCCCCAGAGCCACCAGCGGTTTCGGTTGGTCACTCGGTCGAAACGCGGCAGGCACAGGAGCGCGGCCAGGATCACGCCCGCCGCGATGCGTCCGGATGCGAAGTACTCGACATACGACTTATGGTTGAGGAAGACCACAAACAGCAGCACGTTGGCCAGCAGTAACCATACCTCCACATGCCACTCACGGTGACGTAGCGCGCGCAGAGCCACCACCCCACACAGCATCGCCGGCAACACCACCGCGACCAGTTCCTCGATCTGGGCAGCGTGCCAGGGCCAGTAGGAGAGAAGGCCGCCGAAGGGAATCGGGTCCGGATAGAGGCCACCCGTCTGACCGATGGCGCCCAGCCATGCCCAGAGCAGGAGCTTGTACAGCGCGATAGGCGCCAGGGACGTGCCGAGCAGGAGGGCCATTTGTCTCCATTGGGAGCGTGGACGCTCTGTCTCGTGGCTGCCAAACCACAGGGAGAGGCCATAGATCAGCGGGAAGATGGCGGTGGTCTCGCGGGTTAACGACGCCAGCGCGAAGGCCAGGCCGGCCCAGAGGAGCCGGCGCCGTCCGACGCCATCGAAGAGCAGCACCCCGAGTGCCACGAACGCATAGGCCAGCGCCTCGGTCAGGTCGCGCTGCAGCGAGACGAAGAGACCGGGATACAGCCCGTACACCAGCGCGAACCAGGGCGAGAGAGCCTTTCGGCGCAGCCAGAGAGCCAGCGCCAGCGTTCCGCCGGCCAGGGCCAGCAGATTGATCAGGATGAGTGTGTATGGGATAAGCGCCACCTGCCCCAAGGCCAGCAAACGCGCCGCCATGGGGTACACAATGCGGGTATAACGGTAGTCGGCGCCGGCCGCACCCTTCTCCACGGTGTCCAGGTAGTAGCGCGCATAGATCGGATCGACCGCGATGAAGTAGGAAAACTGGCCGTCGTAGCCACCGCTCGACAGATAGTGATAGTGCGGATCAATCTTGATCGCCGAGCTGACATGGCTCTGTCGCACGAAGGACTTATCCAGAAAGATGAAGTCGCGTACATCGTGGCCCGAGTGCAGTTCATACCCCACCCAGGAACTGGAGAGCAGCAACACCAGCGCCGCCACCACCCAGGGTCCTCGAACTGCCCTGCTCGACCGGCGAGGCGCCGCCGTCCCGGCCGGCGTGGAGCGCGCGTTGCGATGCATACGCCGCTCGCTAGTGAGCTGCCTCCTCAGCGAGCGCCTGACGGGAGGGTGAGGCGGCACGCGCGTCAGCCCGCACCAGCCGGATCAGCCAGCCAACCAGACCCAGGGCCAGCACCAGCAACGGCAGCAAGCTCGGCAGGCCCGCCAGGTTGAACATATCTCGCCAGACATAGACCCAATTGGCCTGGATGTGGCCGGCAGCAAAGTTGGGCAGCACCTCGTTGACAATCGGATTCAGATCGTTATATGGGAACAGCCCGGTAAACATGACGATCATGCACTGCAAGGCGACTGAGACCGCCGCCAGTACGACAAAGGCCACTCGTCCCAGCCGGTGGCCAAGGACATACGCGATGGGTATGAACATAAAGGGAATCATGGGCGTGAGATGGCGTGAGGCTACGCTGGACCCGCCGGACCACCCGTTGGTGTTGGTGCCGCGTGAGGCGTCCATCAGAAAATACAGCACCACCACCGCCAGGCAGAGCCACCACTCGGCGCGCAACTCACGGCGCCGCCACATGAAGAACGCGCCGGCAAAAAACAGGATCAACACCGGCGATATCAGAAAGATGCCTCGGTACCCGCCAAAGGTAATCTGATAGAGCGAATTGAGCGTGGGCGGTTTGAAGGCATAGGAGAACGGGTTGGCCAACCCTAGAAAGCCTCCGTGCACATGACTCTGAAAAGCGCCGGAGTGCACATAGAGGTAGCTCGTGGCGAAGGGCTTGCCGAAGGCAACGACATTGTATCCGACGTTGAGCGCCGCCGCCGGAGCCATACTCACCGCGTAGACCAGCGCCGTCTTCACTTTGCTGCGCGCCACAGCCAGGAGATAGAGCCCGATCAAGCCGGCAATGATAACCGTGGGGTACTCAGTGATAATTGCCAGCCCGCCCAGTACGCCGGCTCCCGCGGCGAAGAGAAGGGTACGACCAGTATCCGGTCGCTCCTTGACCCGATAGAACACCAGCAAGAAGGACGAGAAGAGCAGCACCGCGACAAGCTGGTGGCTGAACAGCCAGACCGAGTAAATATAGGCGACGGTGCCCAGCGCAAAGGTGCCGGCGAGCAGCAGCGACCACCCGACGCTGCCCGTCAGACGGCAGAAAAAGAGCCAGAACAGCACCGCCAGCGCAGCTGAGGGCAGGATCAGCATGAAATAGGTGATAACATACCGGATGTTCACCATGTCCTGCCGAATGTAGTAGTAGCCGGCTCGGTGCTTGTAGAGCGCGTAGCCCTGTGCTTTTTCATTGGGCAGCACGAGTCGCATCAAGGCATAGATCGGCACCGCCAGAAAGGCCATGCCCGGCGCTTTATCGCTGTAGTAGTGACCGTTTGCAAATGACTGGTCGCCGAGCCCCTGATGGTAGTCATCGATGCGCACGGTGTGGCGGTCGACGATGGCGTAGGTCGAGTACAGATGACTCTCGGCGTTCCAGCTCACGATCGACGGGATGAAGTAGGCGTACATCAGCACGATCAGCCAGAAGAAAACCAGGCCAATGGACTCACGCCGGCCGCGGTCGTAGCCGGCCGACGCGGCCACGGGACGCGCCCCCGATGAGGCGCCGACGGAGAGCTGTGCAGTTTCAGGGGTTGTCATAGTGCAATCGACATAGCGTAGTACATTCACCACATCGTACCGGAGACGGCCCCCTACCAGAACGATGACCTGCACATGGCACCTGATCGCCCTCCGACCGGCGCCATCCTAGGTCACGGGTGTAGACGACTCCTGCTCACGCCGAATACTTCAGCACTGTCAAACTTTCCACTCATGAACGCGCTAGATCGAGGGACGTAGATATGCCAGGGGCTCGGCCGAGATACCGGCCGAGCCCCTGGCGGATCGTCGTGGCTGCTGGATCTTACCGAGCGCCGACCGTCAGTTCCTGACCGTTGCGCATGATGAGATGAAGCGTGTAGGGACCGTGACCCGCCCATCGAGCGGTGTAGCGATACAGGCTGCTTCGATGGGTGGCGATGGGCCGCTGATTGAGCCGGTGGGTACCGGCGTAGAGAGAGAACCCGATCACACTGCCCGCCGAGCGGAGCGTCCAGGTGAAGTGGAGCTGCCGGCCCGTCCGCTGGGCGGTAAACAGCGATACATGGGCTGCCGTGGGAGCTGCCGAAATGCTCACCTTCCAGATGCCGCGTCCGTGGGTAAAGGCGTACAGCGTACCGCTCACCGGTAGCAGGTAATACACCTCGGCATTGGGGAGGTTCGCCCCAAACTGGGTCCAGGTGTTTCCACCGTCCGTGGATCGGTAGACTCCGCGATAGCCGCCGGCGTAGATGGTCTGGGCGTTGGCGGGATCGACCGTCACGGACTGGAACGGCACGTTGGGTAGCGTGGTACTGATGTCGGTGAAAGCGCCTCCAACCGACGACCCACGGTAGAGGTGCTGCATGGCCGTTGCCTGGTAAGTATTCACCGACGCATACACCACCGTGGAATCGTTGGGGGCGACCGCCAAGCCGGAGATCTTGCCGCTAAGGGTGCCCAGTTGCGTCCAGGTCGGTGTTGTGTCTCGCACGTTCTGCGACACCCACACCGCGCCATTGTTATAGCCGATGTACATGGTGGCAGGCGGGCTGAGGGTCATGGCCGTGATGCCGCCGGTACTGCTGGCCGGGCCAATATTGGTCCAGTTCGCGCCCGAGTTCGTAGTTCGGTAGACGTGGGCCTCACCGGAGTACAGAATATTCGGACTGGTAGGATCGATGACCAGCGGCGCGGAGAACCGCGCGCCGTCCGTCGGGGGACGAAAGCTCTTGAACCCGGTGCCATCGATGGAACCCCGAGAGATGTCGGCGTTAGGATTCTCCCCGAACAGGTAGCCGTTGGTGGTATCGATGGCATCGAAGAAGCCGTCCCCGCCGATGACCTCTTTGTTCGTGGCGCCACTGTCGATCGAGTAGGTGGTGCCGTTGTCCTGAGTGCCGCCCAGAATCCTGGTGCGGTCAGGGGTGATCGCGCCGGCGTAGTACTGCGTGTCGCGCAAGGGATTGGGCCCGATTCCCGAGCCGTCCGGGTTGGTCGTGCTGGCGCCTGCCGCGCCGTTGGCATTCACGAAGGTTCTGCCGGCGTCGGGTGACTGATACACGCCGCCGTCATTGCCGAAGAAGACTGTGCTGGGCGAGGTCGGCACTGCCAGCGCGACATGCTGGTCGACGTGACTGACCACACCGCACTGCCGTGCCGTGGTGCCATCGTAGGGTGGGGTGGAGGCAGGACACTTGTCGGAATACCCGTTGGTCAGGTTGTACCATTGTGGCTGAGCAACACTCGCATCGTTGGTCTTCATAATGTCGATGCGGCCCAGATACAGCGCACTGCCGTCTGCGGTGATGTTCAAATTACCGTCAGCCTGTCCGGCCTGCTCGCAGTTGGGGATATTCGTGGTGGAGTTGATGTTCGTTGGGCTGGGAAAGTAATCCGGGACGACGGGTGGTGTCGGCTGAGCGGTCGGGCATGGCTTGGTGGTGTCAACCGTTGGCGGCGTCCCAATTATGCTCCAGCCACCCGTACCACCGGTATCCGTGCGGTAGACACCAAGCAGGTAACGGCTGGTGCCACCCACTGCCGCATAGACGGTCTGGCTGCCTTGAGCGGAGCTTGCCGTGCTCGGCTTGAGGGCGATCTTGAGCAGTGCAACTCCGCTGGTGGGGAGCCCGGCGCTTACCAAGGTCCAACTGGTCCCCTGATTGCTTGAGTAGTAGACGCTGGCTTTGCCGCTGTCGACCACGGCGGCGTACAGATTGCCGCTGGCGTCGATGGTGAGATCGCTGACGGCGAATCCGTCCAGCGTGCCGGCACCGGTGTTTCGGGTCCAGGTCTGGCCACCATTGCTGGAGACCAGTACGCCGACATCACTTCCAGTCTGGCCATCGACCAGAGCCGCGTACACCAGATTGCTGTTGGCGGGATCAACGGCGATCGCCGAGACCGCTCGTCCCGTAAACAGGTCGTTCCCGTTGGCGTCGTTGTTATATTGGGTCCAGGTGGCACCGCTGTTGGTCGACTTATAGAAGCCGTAGCCGAAAAACTCGGCGGGATTCCCGGCATCGCCGGTCGCGTTATTGCTAGGATCGACGGCCAAGGCCCCAATGACCAGCGAATTGAGCTGGGTGTCGGTTAGCGGCGTCCAATCGAGACCGGCATCGGTGCTTTTCCATACACCGCCGTCGGCGGTGCCGGAGTACAGGGTGTACTGGTTATTGATGTCCGGCTTGGTACTGGCCAGTGAGAGCACTCGTCCGGCCGCGTACTTCTCGGGATCGGACCCATTGGTATCGATCAGCTGCGGCCCAACCTCGTTCCAGGTTGCGGCGGTAGTCGCCAGTGCCTGAGATTGGGTGCGTGGCCGCCGCACCGTCGGAACGCCGGCCCCCGGCGCCAGCTTGGTGGGTGGTGGCTCGACGTGCCGGGTATAGCCGCCGATGCTCGATGTGCCACTGGCGCTGGACCTGCTTGCCGCACGAACGGTGGCGCTGTTCCCCTGCGCCAGGGCGGCGGTAAACACCATGGTCGCGATAGATAGATGTAGGATGCCTCGTCTGCCATGCATAGTTCCCCTCCTTGCCTTGATCCGGTTCTCTCGATTCCTACCAGAGATGTGAAAGCAGCCGGAGCCCAACGAGCGCATCAGAGAAGAGATTGGGGAACGGCAGCAAGTAGTAGCGTACACGAAAGATGGCACGTTGTCAAGCCAAATTTTGTGTCCTGTTAACGCTTAGCGATTCTGTCACGGCTAAGCCCAGGTGGAGTCCACCTATTACGGTTTTCTCCAGCGATGCCCATCCCGCGCCACCAGTTCCTCGGCTTCGGCCGGGCCCCAGGTGCCGGCGGCATAGGTTGGCAGTCGCGTGTGCCCGTTCTGGCCGGCCTGATCGAGGATCGGGGTGACCAGCGACCACGCCGCTTCCACTTCGTCGGTGCGGGCAAAGAGCGTCGAATCGCCCCGCATGGCGTCGAGCAGCAGCCGCTGGTAGGCCTCGGGAGATTCTCCAGAAAACGCTTCTTTATAGAGGAAGCTCATATCCACCGGGCGAACGCGCAGACCCGGCCCGGGCACCTTCACGTCGAGCCGCAAGGCCAGGCCATCGTCCGGCTGGATACGGAGCACCAGCACGTTGTGACGCGGACGCTGCGAACTCCCGCCGGACAAAAACATGTGCGGCGCGCGGCGGAACTGAATCGCGATCTCGCTCACCCGTTTGGGCATGCGCTTGCCGGTGCGCAGATAAAACGGAACTCCCGCCCAACGCCAATTGTCAACCACGAGCTTGGCGGCGACGAAGGTTTCGGTGCTGGAGTGGGTGGCCACTCCCTTTTCATCGTGATAGCCGGGAACCATGTGACTGTCGACCATGCCACGATCGTACTGCCCGCGGACCACGCATTTCGTTATGTCATTATCTGGAAAGCGGAGCGAATCGAGCACCTTCACCTTTTCATCGCGCACCTTATCAGCGGTGAAGGAGCTGGGCGGTTCCATGGCCGTCAGGGTCAGGAGCTGTAGCAGGTGGCTCTGCATCATGTCGCGCACCGCGCCGGCCTCTTCGTAGTAGCCGCCGCGCCCCTCGACACCAATCGCTTCGGCCGCGGTGATCTGCACCTGGTCAATATAGTTGCGGTTCCAGATGGGTTCAAAGATGCCGTTGATAAAGCGCAGCACAAAAATATTTTGCACGGTCTCTTTCCCCAGATAGTGGTCGATGCGATAGACCTGCGACTCGTCGAACACCTGGTGGATGCAGCGATCGAGCGCTCGGGCCGACTCCAGATCATGTCCGAACGGCTTCTCCACGATCAGCCGAACCCACCCGTGCTCGTCGGTGGGCCGGTTCAAGTCCATTACTCCCAGGTTGGTGACCACATCGGCATAGACATCGGGCGGGGTGGCGAGATAGAACAGACGATGATTCTGGGTGCCGGCTTGCTGATCGGCGCCGTCCAGAGCGCCGGCCAGCTCCCGGAACGCCTCCGGGTCGTCGTACTGTCCGCGTACGTATGAAATGCGTTCCGCGAAGGCGCTCCATTCGTTGTCGCGCAGTTTCGTGCCGGCATCGGCCACGGCCTGGCGCAAGCCATCACGAAACTCGTCGTCCGTTCGCTCGCTGCGGCCAAACCCGACGATGGCCATTTTTTGGGGCAGCAACTTGCTTTGCATCAGGCTGTACAGCGCCGGTACCAGTTTGCGGTGTGCCAGGTCTCCGGTCGCTCCAAAAATAATCAAAGTCAGGGGATCGGGCGCTTTCTCCTGTTCGGGGTTCTCCTCCCGCCAGGTGCGCTCCTCATCCCAGACGTCTTGCCAGATATCTTCGTCGATGCTGGTGGTGACTACAGCCATGCTTGTTCCTCCGTGCCTCGCGGCGCCCGACACGCCGGCGAACAGGCGTATCGTTTGCACCATTCTAGGATGCCTCGGGCCGGACGCCGGTCGACCGTATTTCGTGCTTTGAGCAGCAATGTGGATTGGGGCCAGGTCCCATTCGGATCGCCCGGCGTGGTCGCGGTGGAAGGACGCCGTGAGGATCCGGGTCAGGACCGGCGCCATTCCACCTGTCCAGCCCTGGACCGGCCGCTGACGACCTCACGGTCGTTCCCATGGCTAATAGTTGCTCCCCTCCCCCTGGAGGGGGAGGGGCTGGGGGAGGGGGGGCACTGGAGGGTGCAGCTACCTCCCCGTCTTACCACACTGTCATGCAACAGGTCGATTTAGTATCCGCCGATGTCTCGGGTGTTGCCCTCATCCAGAGATCGGTCGTGGCCCTCGCCGTATTCAGAATAGCCGCCCTCGTTGACCGTGTCTCTTTCGGACGTGGCGCCACGCTCGTTCCCCATGCCCGTGCCGGCCACGCCGGGACGGCTGGTGTCGTCGGCCGGACTGCCGCCATAGGACTGGTCTTCGGTCCGCTCTGGGTAGGACGCTTCGCCCGACTCCCTAGCGCCCGAGCCACGTTCCTCATATACATCAGTGCCAGGGCCAACGGCGGTGTCGGGTCGCAGGTCCTGAACTCCACCCGTCTCACCCGTTTGCTCGCCGTGGTGCTCGCCACCGCCCAGCATGTCTTTAACTTTATCCAGCAGGCCGCCGCCTTCACCCTCTCGTGTCTCGTCCATCGCATACCTCCCGGTGTGAACTGATGGAGAATTATCGAGCAAGATGTGTGCCGCTCCGGTGAGTCACGGTGAGACAGAAGCACAAAGGAGCCCCCGCTGCCGCCGGGTGGCGGGAGCGGGGGCTAAGAGAAAGGGGAGAACGAAGGAATCTACGGGACCAGATTGAAGTTGACGTAGGTGTCGCGGTGCTTCCCGCCGGACCAGAGACGGACGGTTACGACGGCTTGATTGTTGCCCTTGGCGATGGCGTTCCGAGGAACCTTGAACTGTCGCTCCCAGTAGCCATGGTCGTCGGTATTTTCGTAGTAGTCCTTACGTGCGCCGTTGGGCAGGTAGACGTGGACCCAGATGCCGAACTGCGTGGTGGGCGCGCCCTGCACGACCAGATGATCGAAGGTACCGACCGTCACGGTGTGATACCAGAGCGACACAGACTTGAACCTGAAGCGCCCTCCTCTGAACGGGTTGTGGCCGCCGGTAGCGACTGGGAATGCGGTTGCGCTCGGAGCCGGTAGCGGCGTGACCGTAGCGGTCGGAGCCGGCAGCGGAGTCGAGGTAGGACGCGGCTTGGGAGGAGCCGGGCGGTTCACCTGGAAGCGCGTACTGGCCTGTCCATGGGCGCCACCGGCGGTGACAGTGACCGAGCTACTGGACGCGGCGCCGGGTACGAAGAGTTTGGTGGTGAAGGCGCCCTGGCCATTGCTGGACACTGTACCGCCGATGCCACGCGTGCCACCGGTGACCAGAGGGACCGTGGCATGGACCTTCACCGAGCTGAAATACGAATACCCCGAGCCCGAGATGACCACCGTCTGACCGGGCAGCACTGCTCCCGGTAAGACACTGATGATCTGGTGGACCGTCACATCGACCTTGGCCGAGGGATGCGCACCATTGGAGGAGTCCCGAGCAAAGATGGTGTAGGTGCCCAGGGTTACGTCGTTGGGCAGGGCTATCGGCGTGCTGAACGAACCGTTGGCGGCCACGCTCGCCGTTTTATTCGAGGTAATGCTGGTCGCCCCATTACGCGCGATGGTCACCGAGAGGGTAACCTGCGAGTTGGGCACAAAGTTCAACCCGCTGACGGTGGTCGAACCACCGGGCCGAATGGCCAGGGGAGCGACCGTGATGGTCGAGCGGTAGATGGCGAAGATCCGGGATCGGCCGATGCGTCCACTGGTTGCGCCGCGAGCGGTGAGCATGGCGGCCTGAGCCTTGGCGCCGGCAGGCACACGCAGTACCAACTGCGAGAACGCGCCGCCCGCATTGGCGCTGGCAGCCCCTTGAGCCGCATCGGTTTTACCGTCGTACAGGGGGAACGAGGCAGAGACATCGACCCGCTCACCGGGCTGGAAGCCCGTGCCGCGTACCGCGAACATTTCACCGGCAGGCACATAAATGGTATTGCCGGCCCCGTTCGCTGAAACGTATGCCTGAGGCAGAACGGTCAATTTGGTCGACGCGATGTCGTTATGCGAATCAATTGCCGATATCTGACTGATACCGGCAGCAGCGTTCTGTGGCACGGCAAACGATGCGCTAAAGTCGCCGTTGCCGCTGACCACGGCAAAGGCCTGGAGCTCCTGGGCGTTGCCGGCGATGGAAAACCTGGCAACCACGAACACTGTATCGTTGGCGTGGAATCCATGGCCGGACACATCGACCCGTCCGCCCGGCGGCGCGATGTTGCGCGCGAGCGAGAGTGCTGTCGCGGCATACGCGCTCCGGGCCGACGGCGCCAGCACGGCGACCCCTACCAGTACTGCTGCCAGCAGGAACGAGATGGACGATTGACGTTTGGATCGTTGTTTCACTTGCTTCCTCCTCTATGACGTTGAACACCTGACCGATGGTCCTATTTCGGCGCTCACTCTGTACTACGCATATGTCGGGCCTTTCTTGCACCATACTCTTAACTCGCGGTTACAAATCGCTGAAATAAGGGCGTCGGCACTATCCCGGCGCGAGCAGCCGCTTCCGGGCTTTGGATAGGTCGAGATGGAGGACCAACAGCGCCAGTACCACCCCGGCGGCGGCAAGGGGTAAAAAGGCGCTGAGGGGAGCGCCGGTGGCATCCCACAGCGCGCCGCCCAGCAGGGAAGCGATAAAGGGGCAGGCATAGGTTAGGGTGAAAATAGCGGCGCTGAGCCGGTGCACATCTCCCGCCGAGGCCAGGAGGGGTGGCAGGGCGAGGGTGAGTACGAATACGGCCGCCGTACCGAAGCCCATCACGGCGGCCCACACGACGACCCAGACGCCGCCCATGCCAAAGCCAATGCCGGCCACCAGCATCAGGACCCCTACCACCATGAACGGCCAGCGGCGCGCAATGACATGCCGCGGTATGGCCGCTGCGACCAGTGAGGCGGGCAACTGGCTCAGATTGAGACTGGTGAGAGCAGCACCGATATAGGCGGCATGGTGCGTGGCCCGCAGATAGTCCGGCAGGAAGGCGTTGGATCCAAAGTAGGCCGCGGAGGCGCAACCGAGCGCCAGTCCCAACCGCCACGTTTGGCCGTTCCGCCAGTCGGGCCACCAGCGCATGGAAGTCTCATCCGACGCCGGCGGCCCGTGCCCGGTCATCAGCAGAAGCGCACCGGCGGTGAGTGCCACCGGGACCGACCAGGCGCCAAATGCCGCCTGCCACCCCCCGCCGACCAGCGGCAAAATCAACGGCACAGTGAGCGCGGCAGCCACGATCTCCCCAATCAGGAAGCCGTTGGACATCACCGCGGTGGCCTGACCGATGCGGTCCGGAAACCACTGACGCACCAGTGCGGGCATCGCCGGCTGCGACACCGCCACGCCCAGGCCCATGGCAAAGGTCATGGCAAACAGGATTGCCGCCGTACTTCCCACGCCCCGGCAGGCGCCGGCCACGGCAACCAGGACGAGTCCCAGCACCAGCGCGCGGCGCGCGCCAAGGTGGGCGATGACCAGCGACCCGAACACCGCGGCCACGGCGAGCAGCAAAACCGGAAGACCGGAGAGAATGCCGACCAGTGTCTCGCTGAGATGCAGATCGCGATGAATCGCAGGCAACAGCGGAGGTACGGCCAGTAACGTCATGCGCAGCGCATTGGCAGCCAGCCACAGCAGGAGGAAATGTCGCCAGGCGCCATGGCGCCACCATTGCACGCCTGGCCTACTTCGAGCGACGGCCGTGAGCGATGGCAGCCAATTCGTCGGAAACACGCCGGCGCTGGTCGTCCAGCGGTTCCGTGAGGTGGCTACCTCCAGGACGAGCCCAGTCCCTGTGCGTCATACCTCCACGCTACAGGTTTTTGCAGCTATTTCCCGCACGATGCCACGGACAACGACGCCGGGCGAGCACTATTCAGCGGTGGGCAGTGCAAAGGAAAAGCGCGAGCCTCGGCCCACGTCGCTCACCACGTCGAGATGGCTGCCGTGTAACTCAAGCAGATGTTTGGCGATGGCCAGGCCCAGACCCGCACCCTCCGCGCGATTGCGACCTTTATCTACCTTATAGAAACGTTCAAAGACACGAGCGGCCTCGACCGCATCCAGGCCCATGCCGGTGTCGACTACCTCGACATAGATGCCTCGGCTTTGCCGGCGGGCGCGCAGGAGCACCTTCCCGCCCGCCGGCGTAAACTTGATAGCGTTGTGCACCAGGTTCATCAGGACCTGCTCAATCCGTTTCAGATCGGCGCGCGCCGGTGGCAGCAACTCCGGTAGGTCCAGTTCAAGCGCGATCGACTTTTCGCTGGCGGCGGGCGCCAGCCGGTTGATTACCTCCTGGAGCAAGTCGTCCAGGTTGACACGGTCCAGACGCAGGCTCAGGACACCGCTCTCCAGGCGCGATAGCTCGAGTAACTCTTCGACCAGGCGAGCCATGGCCTGGGTTTCGATCTCGATGCGCTGCAGGAAATGTGCGCCGGCCCGCGGATCGGTCATGGCTCCCCGCTGCAGGGTTTCCACCAGAAGGTTGATGGAGGCGATGGGGGTGCGCAGTTCGTGAGACACATTGGCCACGAAGTCGCGGCGCACGGTTTCCAGATAGCGTAGGCGGGTGATGTCCTCCACGGTAGCCATCAGCAGCGTCGGTTCCCCGCTTCGGACCATGATAGGAGTCACCTGAAAGCGAAGCAGGCGATCGGGCGCCGGGACAAACGATTCATGCCAGACCGGCCGGCGATCGTGGACCGCATCACCTACCGCAAAATCGAAGTAGATATCCTGAACGACCTGGGCCGCGGCAGCCGGCATCGACCCGTCAAAGTCCAGCATGGTGCGGGCCGCCGCGTTCAGGCCGATCACCACTCGGCGCCGGTTGATGATCAGGAGTCCACGCTGATCGGCCTCGGCGAACTGATCGAAGACCGCCCGAAAGTCGAGCGAGCGCAGCTCCTCATCGTCCGCTATGGCCTGCAGCAGATCGGTGGTGGTCGAGCCCTCGATCCGCCCCCGCCGAACTCGTCGGTCGATGTTCTTCATCGCAACCACCTCATGAAGCGTCCAGGCGACTCTCAGGGCAGTGTATGAGGAGACAGTTCTGAGAGTTCGCGTTCAACTGTTATGCCGACCTATCCGACCATGAGCCTTAAAACTCGCCATCGATACGGGCGGTGCTTCCCTTGTGGGAGGTGTAGTCCTCCTGCAAGCTCTTCACCAGAAAGTCCGACCCCTCATAGCACTGAAGCAGCAATTGCACATTCGCCTCCATGGTCGCGTTCAGATTCGCCACCGGGGCGGCGTCCAGGTAGACGCCCGGTCGCGCGGTGTCCAGCGCGCGGAAATACTCCTGCTGCCACCCTGCGTCCGCATTCGGAGCGGTCGCTGGGATAGCCGCCGGCAGGATACCGTGTCGCACCAGCAGCCGCGTCGTGGCGGGCGTCAGCAAGCTGTCGATAAAGGCGATTGCCTGCCGTGGGTGCCGGGCTGCCGCGGGCACCACCCAGCCCAAATAGCCACTGAGCGGTATTATGCCGCTACCGTGAATGTCTGGGAAGGCGAAAACGCCAATCGGCAGCCCAGTTTGCTGCTGGTCTTGCTGAATCTGCGAATTCTCGGAGCTGGAGATGAGCTGAAAGAGCGTGCGCCCATGAAAGAATTGGTCGATCCCCTCCTGCGCGTCCAGTCCGCCGAAGTCCTGTGTGAAGTAGCCACGGCGCGACCAGCGCTGGAGTGTGGCGGCGGCTTGCACGAACGGCTGCTGCCGAAAGGAGAAGTGGTGGCTCAGCGAGAACTCGGGCGCCAACTGCTGGGGCGAGGCGAGCGCGTTCACCAGCGTCAGGTACCAATCATCGCCCAGCCAGCCGTCTGCGTTGCCCATGCCAATCGGCGTATAACCGGCGGCTTTCGCGCTCCTCAGCGCCCGCTCGAAGGCCGCCATTGAGGAAGGCACACGCAGATGCAGCCTGGCCAGTACGCCTTTGTTGTAGAGCACGCCCACCGCTGCCAGCGAGGTCGGCACCGCCATCACCCCACCGTGCCGTGCCCCCATAAAGCCAAAGGGTTGATTATAGCCGGCCAGCAGACCAGGACGCAGCCTGGCCGTCCACGATCCGCTGCGTGCTGCCGTCGTCAGGTCGCGCAGTTTGTGGGCGCCCAGATACGCCGGGATACCCGGCCCACGCGGCGTGACGTACGCCAAATCTGGTGGTGTCCCTGCCTGCAGCGCTAATTGCAGCTTGGTATTCAGGTCCTCAAAGCTGTAATCGACCATCCGCACCTGTACGGTGGGATGGGTCCGCTCGAACTGGCTCGCCAACTCGTGCGGCCAGGTCCGCTCCACTGGGTCGTCGGTGCTGTACCAGACACGCAGTACGATGGAACCGCTGCTCGGGCTGGATGCCCCGCAGCCGGTGAGCAGGGCGAGAGAGGTCACGAGGCACAGCGCGAGCCGATAGAGTGACGGACGGGAGAACCGCTGCTGCATGAATACTCTGGATGAGAACGTAGAGAGTGATGGTCCTTCCAGTCTATCGGCCCGAGACGCCAGGTTGGGGTAGCTTGCCAGGCATGTAAGCCTTTTGCGAGCTGCGCAGCGCCACTACGTCACTGAGGGTGCGGCTCCTCGCTCTCTCCTCGAACGGGAACGTCGCCCTCGGAAATGACCTCGACATCTTCCTTGCGCACGGTATCCTGCACGGTCTGCTGTTCCGACGTTGAGGACTTGCGAATTCGCAGCACCTCCTTGACGACAGGACGCTTGACGATCTCCTCCTCCACAATCGGCACCTCGATCACGTAGCCCAGGTCGCGCACCTGAAAGCGATCCTGACCCTGCCGGGTCTCGTCATCCTGGGATTGCCCGCCTTCGGCGCCGCTGCCGCCGGGAAGCTTCTCGCGGACCTGCTCGACCGCGCCTCTCATCTTGTCGCCAATACCCTCTCTCTCCTGGCCTGAGGATGTCGAGGAGGTGGTGTCGGCCTTCGCCTCGGTGACGGGGATCGCGGCAGCCTCGCCGCCGGCAGGACTCAGTCCCTGACGCTGACTCTCGTAGTAGGCCCGGATCTGGTCGAGGGTACCCTCCTCGAGCGTGTCGCCCGCCGAGGAAGCGTCGGGTGATTCCTCAACCACACCCTTGGCAAACGGGACCGTGAGAGCATCGTCGGTCCGATCAATGATGTCCATGGGGATCAGGCGATGCTTCGCGCGAAACCCTCGCAGCTTCACCTCGACGAAATGGACCTTACCCTGATCGTCAACGTAGCTGCGCTCCACGCTACCGATGCGCTCTCCGGCAGCGTCGGTCACATCTGTGCCGTCGTAGTCCTCCATCATCACCGTACTCCTGCTTCGCGGTCTATACCTCGATGATAGCGCTCGCCCAGCGAACCGCCCAGCATGGCTGCCAGCAGCATGACGATCAGCGTGACGGCCAGCGAGATAAGGCCGGTGGTGGTCAGCGTGGTGGTGTCGATGTGAAGGTGCAGCTGCTTGGCGACATCAAACTTGTTGCCCAGAATGGCGCCGAGAATGCCGAGAATAATACCGATCACAATCGTCCAGAGGACAACACCGATGCCGTTTTTTACACCTTCGAAGCGAGCCAGGCGCCCGGCGGCGTAGCCACCGAAGAGGTAGGCCAGGAAGGTGGCGATGAGCGAGCCGACCAGCGCGCCGATGCCCAGCGACTGCGTGGTCCCGCTGACCGAGCTGCCTATTTTCGGAACGGGCGCATGCAACTGGAACCCCACGGCGCCGACTATCGCGCCCACGATCCCGAGGAAGACCACGCCAAAAAAGATAGCGACCGCAAAGCCGAGGAAGGTGGCGATCCAGTCGAAACCACCGTAGCGGCTGATGAGCCGTTGCTGTTGGTCGGCCCGAACCGAGTCGGCGCTGTGGAGAGTCCGTGGCTTGTTGACCTCGTTCGCCATGTCAATGCTCCTTCTGTACTGCCGCGAAGTGTCTCGATTCTGCTCCCGAGATGCGGGGGAGAGCCGTGAGGCTCTCCCCCAGACCGAGTTGCACGGGTTGTGGCAACTAGCGGTTCTTCCGATTGCCCTTGCCGCGACCTTCGGTGTCGTCGTCAACTTCGACATCCTCGCTTCGGACATCGCTGCCGACGGTTTGAGTCTCTGTCTCCGTCGTCTTGTTGAGCTGGACCTCGCCCGTCACGCGGGCCTGCTTGTCGACCACAGCCTCCTCGCGCATCACCGGAACGTTGATCTCCTGCTCCTGGAACGCGTCATCCGGCACATTCGCGCCGGTCGCCGATGTCCGCTCCACCTGAACGTTCTCGCGGCGCAACTCGACCGGCACTTCCTGATGCTCAGTTCGCACCACCTTACGCAGTCGCACCCTGCCGGATTCGACCTGCCGCTTGCCGACCTGGAGCTGTTCCTCGGAAAGCTTCATGCCGCGCTCGCCCGTTCCCGACGTATCATAGTCACGGGTATTGGTGTCGGTCGTCTGGTAGTCGCGGGTATTGGTGTCGGTCGTCGTATATCCGCCGGTCTGCTCGCCGGATGGAAGACCCGAGGGACTCTGACCGGTCGAGCGGTCCACGCCGTAGTAGCTATAGATCCCGTCTTCATCATCGGGACTCAGTTCGTCGTCTGCGCCGAAGCTCGGGGCGTCTTTAATCTTGCTCTCGTCGTAGGGCACGCTGATCGTGCCGCCGCTCGTCTGCCCCTGGTCGACCGGGATGATGTGGGTCTTGCCCATCAGCATGCCGATCTTGACCCCGATAAACTCGAGGGTGTTGGTGGCATCGTCTACCCAGACACCGTCGACCTTGCCGATCTTGTTCCCGTTGGAGTCGGTTACCTCGCGGCCAAATAACTGATCAGGTGATTGCGTTCCCGTGTTCATTCAAAACTCCTCTTTCCGTATGCTCGCCTTGGATTTAGAACCATGTCTGCCGGCGTATCCCTCCTTCTCATCACGTCGTTCATGTGCTGTCGCTGCCCCTCCGTTCCCTGTCCAGGTCCCCACTCAGGCGCGTCCTCATTGGGCAAAAGGTCCGACGAACTGAACCACCGTCCAAGAAAACCTGGCACTGTGCACGCCTTGAATCGACGAAATATAAATTGGGAATACACTACACATAGCCCTGTATAGTACAACTCACCAGAGCCGCAAAAAGGTACGCGCGCCGGTAATCCGTGCAGTGCGGAACAGGGGCGCCTACCGCTTCGAGGGTACAGCGCGGGTGGGTACGGCCGATCGAGAGCACCCCTGGTTGAGCCTGGCCCCGGGGACTCGATCGCAGCCTCACCAGCTCGGAGTGAATCCCTAACAGGTGATGATGCGGTCTTAGTTCCGTATACCCACGTGGGGTATAATGATTGCGGAACATAAAAAGGAGAACGAGTGTGGCAAGGACCGTAACCGGCTATACCGACAATCGGGATGCGCTGACCAAGCGCGTGAATCGTCTGGAAGGCCAGGTCAGAGGCGTCGGACGCATGATCGAAGAAGATCGATACTGCATCGACATTGTGAATCAGCTCAGTGCGGTCCAGGCCGCGGCACGTGAACTGTCGCTCCAGCTCCTGGAAGGCCACGTTCGCCACTGCGTGGTCGATGCCGTGAAGACCGATGCGGCGGAAAGCAAGATACAGGAGCTGGTCGAGACGCTGGGGAGAGCCATGGGGCGTTAGCTCCATCACGCTTTTAGAGAACAGAGAGAGTATGAATGCACATCGTTGATGACGCGACCACAGCGCCGCCTAGTTCAGCGACCCACCCACCGGACCTGGTCGGCCAGGACGTGGAGCTAGCTATCGAAGGGATGACCTGCGCCTCGTGTGTTCGCCGGGTGGAGCGTAGCCTGGCAAAGGTTGATGCGGTCGCTGAGGTGAGCGTCAACCTGGCCACCGAGCAGGCGTTGGTCCATGGCAGCGCGCCGGTACCGGCCCTGCTGGCCGCAGTCGAGCGCGCCGGCTATCACGCCAGGCTGATCGAACCAGAGCAGACCGACAGCGAGGCGGATGAGGTGCTCGCTCGGCAGGCCCATGTAGCGCGCCAGCGCCGGATCGACATCGCCGTCGGCGCATCTCTGACGGCGCCGCTGCTGGTCCTGAGCATGCTCTTCATGAATCGCTTCAGCGGCGAGAATGTGCTGCTGCTGGCCCTGGCTCTGCCCGTCTGGGCGTATGTCGGAAGGAACTTTCATCTCGGCGCCATCCGTGCCACCCGGCATGGCACCGCGAACATGGACACGCTGGTATCGCTCGGTTCCTCCGCGGCGTTTCTTTATAGCGTCTGGGCCACCTTCTTCCAGGCCAGGGCCGAGACCTACTTCGACACGGCCGCCGCCATTGTCACGCTGATCTCAGTTGGCAAGTACCTGGAAGCGGTGGCACGTAATCGTGCCGGCGAGGCAATCAAGCGTTTGGCCAGTCTCGGCGCCCGATCGGCGCGCCTGCTGCACGACGGTATCGAGGTCGAGGTTCCACTCTCCCGCGTTCAGGTTGGCGATCTGCTGCTGGTTCGTCCCGGCGAAAAAATACCGCTCGATGGGCGCGTGGTCGAGGGGCGGGCCAGCGTGGATGAGTCGATGATCAGCGGAGAGAGCGTGCCGGTCGAACGCGGCACGGGTGATGAGGTTGTCGGCGCCAGTATCAATGTCGATGGTTTCCTGACGGTGCACGTCACTCGGGTGGGCAAGGACACTGCCCTGGCCCGCATCATTCACCTGGTGGAACAGGCCCAAACCTCGAAGGCGCCGGCCCAACGTCTAGCCGACCAAATCTCTCAGTACTTCGTGCCGGCTGTTCTGCTGGTCGCGGCGGCCACCTACCTGGGGTGGCTCTTCAGCGGCCACTCCGCCGTGCAGGCGATGATTGCGGCAGTGGCCGTGCTGGTCATTGCATGTCCCTGCGCGCTTGGCCTGGCCACGCCTACCGCCATCATGGTCGGCTCGGGCCGCGGCGCCGAGAACGGCATCCTGATTCGAGGCGGTGAGAGCCTGGAGCGCCTGCGCCTGATCGACGAGGTGGTCCTCGACAAGACGGGCACCATTACCCTGGGCCGTCCCGTGGTAACCCAGATCATCAGTTTCAGGTCCGGCGGCGCCGAGGGCCGGACGGAAGCGGAACTCTTACAACTCGTTGCCAGCGTCGAGCGAGGCTCCGAGCATCCGCTGGCCCGTGCGGTGGTCGAACGGGCACGGGCAGATGGGCTCGATACGCAGATGACCGTGTCAAACTTCGCCGGCATCGCGGGAGGCGGGGTCCAGGCCACGCTGGGGGATCGACCGGTCCTGATCGGCAACCGGCGTCTGCTAGTCGAGCACGGGATCGACCTCGATGAACACCTGCAGGCCATCGAAGAGCTCGAGGCCGGCGGCCAGAGCGTGATGGTGGTCGCGGTGGACAACCGGGTCACGGGCGCCATCGCCCTGGCGGATGCGGTCAAAGACGGCTCGGCGGCGGCCGTCCAGGAACTTCATGCCATGGGCATCGAGGTGACCATGCTGACCGGCGATAACGCGCGCACGGCCGCGGTGATTGCCCGGCAAGTGGGCATCGATCGGGTGCTGGCGGAGGTCCGGCCCGAGGACAAAGCGGCCGAGGTCGTCCGGCTGCAGCAGACGGGTAAAATTGTGGCCATGGCTGGCGACGGCATCAACGACGCCCCGGCCCTGGCCCAGGCGGACGCCGGCATTGCCATGGGAACCGGGACCGACGTCGCCATGGAAGCGGCCGACGTGACCCTGGTCAAAGGCGATCTGCGGAGCCTGGCGCTGGCTATCACACTGTCCCGGGCCACCATGCGCGTGATTCGTCAGAACCTGTTCTGGGCGTTCTTTTACAACGTCATCCTGATTCCGCTGGCCATCTTCGGCAAGATCAGCCCCATTTTCGCGGCAGCTGCCATGGCGCTCTCATCGGTCACCGTGGTATCCAATTCCTTACGACTACGCGGCACGCGTGGCGCGACCATCACTGCTGCCGCGGTATTTGCCATCGCGCTGATCCTCGTCGTATGGGGCATCAGCGTCAGTTTCAGATAGGAGATTCTCTTATGGAGTCCATCACCCTTACCGCACCGGACATCTCGTGCGACCACTGCAAGGCAGCAATCGAACGAGAGGTCGCCACCCTGCCGGGGGTGCAACACGTGGCAGTCGACGTGCCGTCCAGGCAGGTCAGCGTGACCTACGATCCAGCTTCGACCACGCGCAATGCTATCGAGTCGAAGATGGAAGACGAGGGGTATCCAGTCGAAGCCACATAGCGGGTCCGCGGGGGAAAGTCGCCACGCAGTTCCTGCCTTTTCGAGATGGCGGCTTACCTCCCTACGGCATACGTAGGTGAAACACCCAGGGACCGCCCTGCAGCTTGAAGATGGGGTTGGCGAAGGATGCGTCGGGTTTGACCACGATGGTCCACTCCCCACGTGCCTGCCGCAGCTCCCGCATCCACTCGGCGGTCTTTGCCTGGTCCTCTTGCAATCCGGGCTTGTCTCCCTGCAGCCGGCAGAGGAGGGAGCAGGCAGGCTCCACGGCGACGGCCTCATAGTTCGTCGCTAGGCCCTTCCACAGGTCGGCACAGCGACGGTGCTCGGCAAAGCACGTCTTGGCTTCCAGGCCTCAGTCACCCAACATTCCTCCTCCACCCTTAACGTGATCGAGGCCGGAAATATTACGTGCTGATGTGCGTAACGATTTCCGCATGCCGTCGTTATACCTGGTGTACATCATCACTCAGGAGCTTGCAATGTTGTGTTTCCTCCGATCGAGTCCCTTTCTTTTTGTCCTCGCCGTCGCCGTGTGCCTTCCTGGCCGTGCGGTGGCTAGCGGCCCAGCCCCGTCGGATACCAGCGGCTGCCCTCCCGGCGCCGTCTGTGACCTCGCACTCGGCGTGGGGCTGGTCCCTCCGGCCGGGTGGCAGCGTCTGCCACCCGGCAGCTTTCCCCCGCCCACCCTGGCCTGGTTCGTTGGCCCCCCGAGCGGTTCCGTCAACCACCTCCGCTTGATCATCCGATCGGACGGCAGGTCGAGCGATCGCGACGATGCGCGTGCTGCCGCTACAGCCGCAAACGCACTTATTAGCGAGTATTCGAACCGGGCGTCCATCACTCGTTACCCGGTCCGCTACGGCTCGGCGCCGGGCCTCCTGATCCGCGGCCTTCCCGGCGATCCTGTCCCCTACGCATTCATTATTCTCGCCCACCAGGGCGCGCTCTATAGCGTCCTGGCCCCAGGTTCGAGGCTCGCGGTCGATCAGCAGCAGGCGCTGGCCGGCGTGCGGTTTGTCACGCGCATCGGTCCCGTTCCGCCGGCAAATCCTCCTCCTCCGATAGACCGTACGCCGGCTCAAGCGATCACGAGCGGCGTTTTCACCGGGCGTGCGTTCACCCTGACGCCGGCCCACGGCGTGCATGGAGGGACGCACACCTACTCCGCGTGGCTCAACGTTCGATCCCCGCGTCCGTGGCTCCTGACGTACAACGTCCCCTGCCAGGCCGGGAAGGCCCGGCTGGTCGTTGACATAAGGAACACGTCAGGGCGGGTGGTTGATCGGGTGCTCCATCGCCGTGGCAGGGCGCCGCGCGTGAGCCAGATGGAAGAGATTACCGGCGTGTTCCGCCTCGACGTGACGAGCCGTTGTCCACACTGGAGCGTGACGGTTTCCGGTCTCGCGCCATAGTCTCTCGCCGGATCTGAGTAGTGTAACCGGCGAGGCGAGACCGGCGCTGTATAGGGGGAAGTAGATAGAAAGGGGGGCGATGGTGCGACACGCGGTTCGTCTCACGCTGTGCCTGGTGGTGTTGGTCGCTGGTCTAGTCGCGATGGCGCCGGCGGGGTATCCTGGCGGATGGCACCGTGGTGTCGGCCCGCGGGCCGATCCCGCCCGCAAGGGAGCGGGCTACCCGAATATCGCGACCCGGTGGCCCAGCCCTCTCGGCGGTGCGAGGGGGACTTCAGCCACACGGTGATGCCGGGGCAAGACGGATGCCCGCGTGTGCTCCCCCCTCTGGCGGAGTATCCGCATTTCTCGTACGTCAACCGTTTTGGGCCACATCCTGCGTGTACTGGATAAGAACCGCAACGTGCCGCATCAACGACGCTTACCCGTCTGGTCAGCGCCATAAATCTCACCGCACATGGCTCTGTGTCGCATGAGCATGCTCCCCGTCATCTGAGGCTGTTTCGCTTTCCGGCGTGTCCATCATGCGCAACATGGCTGGTCCGCCGGTGCGCAAGAATCGAAGGAGGAACACCAGGGCGACGAACAGGAACACGAGGTTGAGCACTGACGTATAATTCCAGCTTGGCCCGTGGGTGACCACGCCCACCGCCCGGTTGGTTGGAATGATACCGAGAGCCCCGAACAGCGCTTCGACCACATAGCCGGCCAGCGCCATGGTGAAGTAAAAGGTCGCCAGGATATAGAGCGCTACTCTGCCACCATAGTATTTCCGGTAAATGTCCAGGATGGGCAGGATAATCAGGTCGGCGAAGATGAAGGACACCACGCCGCCAAACGAGATTCCACCGCGCCATAAGACGGCGGCGAGCGGCACATTTCCCACCGAGCAGACGAAGGACACGACGGCCACCAGCGGCCCGACCAGGGGGCCTTCAATCTTCGCCAGGGTGGGATGACTGGAGAGAAAGAACGCTCGCCAGAAGGAATCCGGCACCCAGGCAGCCAGGGCGCCGGCAATCAGGAAACCCCCGGCGATGTCGACCCATACCGAGGCCCAGTCCATGACGAACAGGTGGCTGGTGGCGGTGAAGCCTCGCCTACTGAATAAGCGCGAGAGGAATGAGCCGCCCTGGACGCTCATGTCCATGGCTGCATGCCCCTCCATGCGGCCGGCTACGCTTTGTTGTGCCTGCCGCATCGCTAGATCGGCCAGTCGAGGTGTCAGCGTAAAGCGGAAGATAAGCGCAATCAGGACCACCATCAGAATGCCGCCCAGGAACTCCGAGGCGGCAAAGGGCCAACCCATGAGCACGATCAGAATAATCCCCAGCTCGATCACCAGGTTGGTGGAGGCCAGCTCAAAGGCTATGGCATTGGTCAGGCTGGCGCCCTTCTGAAAGATGGAGCGCGCTAACGCCACCGCCGCATAAGAGCAAGAGCTGGAGGCCACGCCGAAGAGGGTGGCGAGCGTCAAGCTTTTTGGCGAGTCCTTGCCCAGAAGTCGAGCCATGGCGGCGTGGGAGACGAACACCTGCACCACCGCGGAGAGGCCAAAGCCGAGCACCAGCGGCCAGAGCACCTCCCAGAACATATCAAAGGCGGTGCGAAGAGCATCGAGAATAAACATTGTTGCCTCCTGGGCGGCAGACCTTGGGTGAAACCGAGCTACGAGGGCATGTGTCCGATGGAACGGCGAGACACTCGCCCTCATCCTTCGGATTACCGTCTATGCATACCCCAGACGGGTATGCACCTGCCACCAGTATACCCCCTGGGGGTTTAGGATGCAAACCGAGGCTGCGGAGATATAGGTTTACTCGAGGTGGAAACCGAGAGTCTTCCAGCCGCGATCGGGGAAGCCCGCGGCGGCCGCGGCGTGGGCCGAGGCGATGTTGCTGAAGGCGTGCAGGTAGGTGGGTACTGCTCCGCGCTGGAGTATCCGCCGCGCGGCCTGCGCCACCAGTTTTCGGGCCAGGCCACGTCCCTGGTAGGCCGGTTCGGTCCCGACGGCCAGTTCATGGCCGTAGCGATCGTGCCGCTTGATTCCCACCCCCGCCATGTAGTGCTGATCGTCGTCCAGCGCCACCAGGACCTTGCCGCCGAAAGGAACCAGCCAGGCTGGTATGCGGGGATCCTCCGCCGGAAGCCAGATACCGGCATCGGGGAGCTGGGCCGGCTGCTCGCACCAGCGGAACGCTCCCTGGAACATCGTTCCCCCTGGCTTCCCCAGCGCCCCACCGATGCCGGATGCCACGGCGTCCAGCGTGCTCCCCAGGGCACGCACCGCCGGCGCCACCTCCGGCGGCACGGAGAGCACCGCGCCGCCCGGAGACGCAACCCCCACGATCCGATGTATGGCGCCATCCCATCCCGGCTCAGTCCGCTGCGGGGCAGCGACCACCTGCAGGGCTTTGCTCGGGGGCCATGCGCCGAGCCAGGTATCGAGGTGGGCGTCGAGACGTCGTCGCACCTCACCCGGAGGTGGCAGTTCACCGACAAGTGGCAGGTCTTGAGATTCTATTGATGACATCCAGCGATCCTTGGCTTGAACGGATTAGGCGCTGGTCTTCTCGGGCGCGGCGACCAGGTCCAGCACGCGAGCGGGTACATAGGGCATCAGACGTCGAGCGATGGCCGGCGCGAGGACGGCGGCCAGCACCGCTGCGATAACGACCACTACATCGCTCCCAACGACATCGATTGGATGGTGCAGCCCAGCTCCAACTCGCGCCGCCTCGACAATACCGCCCAGCAGCACAAAGGGGAGGGTCCACAGCCAGCGAGCAAACGCCATCACGGCGACAATCGCCGCCGCCAGCAGTGAGTGGTCAGATGGGAAACCATTGTCGGCGGCATGAGCGATCAGCGGCCGGTAATGTCCCACCACGAACGGCCGGGGATCGTTGTACAGCGCCGCCGCGATCTGAGCGCCAAGAAAGCTGAGCAGCAGGGTAAGAACGGCAGCCACCGTCCAGCGAAGAATAGTGCTGCCCGGCTTCCGATAGAGCAACAGGGCCAGAGCAATAGCCGCCGCGACGGCATCGATATAAATTACGGCACCGGCGCCGAACACCGTGATATCAGCGGGCATGTCAAAAAAACCTCAACCTCGGTCGATGGAAGGGGTGGCGTCGTGTATTCATCCATATTATGGTGGACGGTGCAATCCTCTACGATCCGAGTCGGTCTGCTACCCCGCCACAGCCGGCTGGTAAGGGCCGTGAACCATCCTGGGCACGAGTCGGCTCGTGCCCCTGCCTCGTCGGTCATTGGAGGCGGCGCAGCTGGTTGGTATGGGAGTCAGCCCGGCTGAGAGGATCGTGCCCGAGCGCGGGGCAAGGGTGTCGTCGCTGAGACACCGCAGGCTGGCCGGCCTGTCCGGCCCTGCGGCGCTGGGGGTGGAGCCCGGCCCCTACCGGGACGGTGCCTCGAATGGGAAATGTCTGCTGTATTGCGACACTGCTGACGTAGTGGCCGTACCCCATTCGGGGCACAAGTTGGCCCTGCCCGGCCAGCCCAACGGTCTTTCCCGTGCGTCGTGGCATCCCGGCCCGATCGGGCGGGATACCCCGCCGATGGGGAATACCCATCCTTGTTCTCAGTTCACCGCCGGTTGTCACTACAGCAGAATCTCCACGGCATCCCCATCCTGAACACTGTGCTCTCGGCCCACCTGCTGGCCATCGAATCGGGCGGAGGGACCCCAGATGCGAGCCGCCCGGCAGCTGGCGGCAATATCGTTGTGGATTTCGCGTGCCACATCGGCCACCGTCGAGCCGGGTTCCAGCGCCACCGGCTCCTCATCCGTCTCATCGTGGTGGCGCAGATAGACCCGGATCAAGCCGGTCAGCTCCCATACCGCCTGTTTGAACGCCGTCAGACTGTCGTCGTCGATGGCGGAGACGCCGACCACGCGTAGCTCAGGGACGGCCTCCTTCAGGTGTGTCAGTGTCCCATAGTCGGCCTCATCCATCTTGGTGACGGCCAGCAGGGCCGGCAGGTCGATACCGGCGGCGGCGACCTCGCCGAGGACCTCTCGCAGCGTATCCAGCGACGCGGCAACATCCTGGCAATAGACGATGGCATCGGCGCCGCGCAGCACGCCGAGCAGGGCCCGGCCTCCGCCGCGGTCCTGGGTCGCGCCGGCAATCAGTCCGGGAATCTCCACCAGCTGGATCAGCACCCCGTTGATGCGAGTCAGCGCCGGGACCGGCCGCACGGTGGTAAAGGCATAATCCCCGATCTTGATCCGCACATCCGAGATGGCGTGCAAGAGCGACGATTTGCCGGCATTGGGCGCGCCCACCAGGGCTACCTGCGCGGCGCCCTCGCGTCGTACCGCGATGCTGTCGCGCTGTATGGTGCGCGAATGGACCCGTGATTCCTCGATCTGGCCCTGCACCCACTTGCGCAGGTCTGCATATGGGCCGTTCTTGTAGCCGGGTAACTCCTCAAGAATTGAGCGCAGCTCGCGCACCCGCTCGCTACCCTCCTTGCCGGAGAGGCGGCGCTTGATGATCTGCATCTGGATTCGGTGAGACATGGGCACGGGGGATTCCTCCTGAAACACTATGGGGTCATAGCAGGAGGGCACAGTTATGCGCGTCTCACCCGACAGGCAAGCCGAAGAGACCGGAGAACAGTGCGTCCGTCCCGCTGCTTACAACGACGCCGGTATCTGTAAGCAGCGATCTATCCGTTTAGGCAACAAACCAGTGCGCCCCAGCGGCGCTCCCGTGTCTCTCCCATGGCCGGTCTCTTCTCCAGCGTGAACGCGGTGGCGATTAACTGGGATTATCGTATCACAGGTAGGTGGGGAAGCGCGCCGGTCACTGGCACGAGAACACCTTACTCCGGCCGCCTCTTCCATGCTGCCGGCATCTGCTCCCGCTGCACTTCCAGCACGACGCGCTCCATCGACAGACTGTGGATGGCCGAGGTCGGCACATAGAAGGGTCTGGTGAGCAGGCCGAGGTTGATGCGGCCGGGGCGCACCGCGAAATAGCGGACGTTGGCCAGTGGGTCGGCGCGGCCCGTGGCAAACTCGCGCCCGGCCGATTGGTTGAGCGGGCCCGTGTTGCCCGCCGCGCTGGTGGGGAACGGTCCCAGGTCCTCGCCCAGGATCCGGTTTCCCCGGTGCTCGGCGTGGCCCACCACGTTGCCCTCTTCGTGGACCATGGGCGCGTTCCCTGCCGCCAGGGTATTGCCCGAATCCTGGCTGGGCTTGCCGGCTGAAGATGCCGCGCCCGTTCCCTGCCAGACCCGCACCACACTCCCCAGGAACTGGTTCTGATACGCGCTGTACACGTCCATACCCGGACGAATGTGCAGCCGCGGCTCCCGTTGACCTGTTGTGGTTGAGTCGGTCATCGCCGATCACGCGTGTACTCGAAGTAGTCCTCGGGTCGCCTGGCCGATTCGCGGCCGGCGAAGATCATCACCGTGCGCAGCGTGAAGCCACCGATCAGTACCAGCACGGCCGTCGCGGCGCGACGTGGCCGTGAACCAGGCTGGCCTTGCATCGGCCCGCTGAGCTGCAGACCGAGCGGCGCCAGCAATCCGCCCCCCACCATCACCGGCCAGAAGATGCGGCCCCAGCGGCCGGTGGTCAGCGGCTTGCCGAGTTTTCCCAGGTGAACCAGGCCGACCGCCAGGGTGGCGGCTTCGGTCGCCAGGCAGACGGTCTCGGCCCGAGCCAATTGCCGCCCCGTCTCCTCCCGCTCACCCTCGCCCACTCCAAGCACCAGCGAGAGCGCCGCCAGGCTGGTGGAAAAAGCCGAGGCTACGAAGGTTGGGCCGATCAGCAAATAGTTTCGCGCCCACAGCGGGACGTTGGTGACCGCCAGCAGCACGCCGGTATAGCCGGCGATAAAGATCGAAAAGGGAAGAGTGGCAATGCCGATCGCCCGGTGCGTTCCGGCTAGCACCTGGCGGCCGGTCACATCGGCCAGAAACTGCAGTCCGGCGGAAAGGCTGCTGAACACCCCGAGGAAGAGCAGCGCCCAGGAGCCGAGCGACATGGGGGACTTGAGCTTGACGACCCGGAACATGTTGAAGGCGCGCTCCGGCCGGCCCAGATCAAGCACCAGCAATGGTGGACAGGGCAGGACCGCTGCCAGGGAGAGATAGCGGGCGGCGCGCACCAGTCCTCGATCCTTCGAGAACAGATCGGCAATGGTGGCGATGGTGGCGGAGCCTCCCGCCAGTCCGCCCAGAAAGAAGTAAACAATGACCAACCACTTCCAATGGGGCGCTTTGATGACAGGCAGGCCATAGTAGCTGTTCTGTACCTGGCTGCTGGCGGTGACCACGCTGTTCTGGTTATCCATCATCCCTTCCTCAGCGACCAGGCGGTAGCCGCGCCCAGCCAGAGCGCGGTGGCGGCCATGGTCAGGATGCCCGGCAGCGTATGGTTCTGTGGCAGGCTGGGCGCCTCCGGCAGGTTGTACCTGGACGGCTTATCCAGTAAGAGGAAGGAGGCGCTGAGCGGACCAATGCCGTTCGTGCCGCCAATCTCCTCATCGCCGTAGATGTAGGCCGGCAGCCCTTCCGCTCGCAGGTGTTCCACCCGCTCCCTGGCTCGCACCTTCAGCTCGCTCACATCGCCAAACTGAATCGAATCGGTGGGGCACGCCTTGGCGCAGGCCGGCTCCAGACCGTCCTTCAGCCGGTCGTAGCAGAGCGTACACTTGTGCGCCTTGCCGTCCCCGCTGGTCGGAGTCATGTTGACCTCGATCACCCCATAGGGGCAGGCAGGCACGCAATAGTTGCAGCCATTGCAGACGTCCTGCTGCACCACCACGGTATGAAACTCGGTGCGGATAATGGCGCCGGTGGGACACGCCTCCAGGCAGCCGGCGTGCGCACAGTGCTTGCACACGTCGCTCATCATCATCCAATTGGTCTGCCCGCCCGAGCCGCCGGACCCAGGCATTTCGGCAAAGGTCACGTGCCGCCAGGTGGTGCTGCCCAATTGATGGGTGTTGTCGTAACTCGACGCCATCCAAACCAGATCGCTCATCGGCACATCATCCATGGGCAACTGATTCCACTGCTTACACGCCACCTCGCAAGCCTTGCACCCAATACAGATGGAGGTGTCGGTAAAAAACCCCTTGGGGGTGGGAGCAGGCGCCTCTAATTCGCTAATCATCGCTAATCTGTTGCTTCGCCCTGTACCCTACAGGCTCTCCCAGGAGAATAGTTGTCACCGCACGTGGGATCGCACCCTCATCCCCAGCCCTTCTCCCGCCCGCGGGAGAAGGGGGTACTTTAGAGAAGATCGTGGCTGAAGTATCTCCCCCTCGACTGCCGGGCGGCCTGTCCAGCCCTGCGGCGCTGGGGAGAGGGGGTTGGGGGGTGAGGGTGCGTCGAGGTGCAGCCCTCTCCTCGCCAACCTGTCCGCTCATGAACCCCGGGCTGCTCGGCTCTGGGGGGGACGGCGGCGTTTGGGGCGCCGGCGCCCCCGGCGGAATTGGCACGTCCGTGATGATCGGCTCGGATGGCTGGCCGGGCGCGATGTCCGGCGTGGATGGCTGGCCGGGCGCGATGTCCGGCGTGGATGGCTCGGGGCCGGGAGCGATCATGGGCTGCGGTTGCGCGGGATTGAGGGGATTGTCGACGCTCATTTTCTGGTCCTTCCCTTGCGTAGATTGCAGGTGAATGCCTTGGCTTCTTCAATGCTCACGTTTGGGTCGCCGACCAGGGAGACCAGGTCGTTGGCCGCGTCGCCCTTCACGATACCGGCGTAGCCCCAGTGGTAGGGCAGCCCCACGGTTTCGATTGTCAGCTTGCCGATGCGCAGCGGCTGCATCCGCTCGGTCACCAGCGCCCGTGCCTCGATCTCGGCCCGCGGCGTGCTCACCACCACCCAGTCGCCGTTGTTCACGCCGGCCTTACCGGCCAATCGGGGACTGATCTCGGCAAAAAAGGTGGGTTGCAGCTCAGCCAGCCAGGGAATCCAGCGGCTCATGCCGCCGGCCGTGTGATGCTCGGTGAGGCGATAGGTGGTCACCGCATAGGGGTAGGCTGGGTCCTGCAGCTTGGCCAGGCGGTTCTCCGCTTTTGGCCAGAACTTGGCCGAGGGATTGGCGTCCTGGCGGTAGAGCGCGTTCACCACGGGCGACTCCATTGGCTCGTAGTGGGTGGGTAAGGGACCGTCGCGCAGTCCGCCGGGCACGAACAGCCAGCCCTTGCCATCGCCCATCATGATAAAGGGATCGGTGCCGGACAGAGCATCCATGCCCGTGCCGTCCGGTTTGGCCGGCGTGTTCGGCGCCTTCTTTACCGGAAAATCGGGAATGTCGTAGCCCGTCCATCGCCCTTCCGCCTGGTCCCACCAGACCAGCTTCTTCCGCTCCGACCAGGGCCTTCCGTCCGGATCGGCCGAGGCTCGGTTATAGAGGATGCGGCGATTGGCGGGCCAGGCAAAACCCCAGCCCGGCGAGTAGCGATCGTCACTCACCCGGCTGCGGGCCAGGTTCTTCCCCTCTTCGGGGTAGACTCCGCTGTAGATCCAGCAGCCACAGGCGGTCGAGCCATCCTCCTTGCAGGCGTCGAAGGCCGGTAGTGGCTTGCGATCCGCCACGGTGTAGCCATTGATTTCTTGCAGGACCGACTCCACCACCGGCTCGTCGTTTGGCCCTTCAACCGGGTAGTTCCAGTCCAGCGCACGCAGCTGGCGTGCCTGGGGAGTGTCCTCCGCGGCGTACAGATCCATCAGCCGTCGGTAGAGGTGATGGATAAACCACGGCTCGGTGGTGCAGTCGCCCGGCGGCTCGACGATGCGATCATGCCACTGCAGGAGGCGCTGCGTATTGGTCACAGTGCCGTCCTTCTCGGCCATGATGGCCGCCGGCATCAGAAACACCTCGGTCTTGATCGACCTGGGGTCGAGCTTGCCGCTTTTGACCTCCGGCGAGTCGCGCCAGAAGGTGGCCGATTCGATCTCGAACAGGTCGCGCACCACCAGCCAGTCCAGATTGGCCAGCGCCTCGCGCATGTACCCGGTGTTCATGCCGCCCACCGCGGGATTCTGCCCCATGATGAACATGCCCTTCAGGTAGCCATCCTTAGCCGCCATGAACATGGGAAAGATCGAGTAGTCCGAGCTTATCTTGGGCAGCATCTGGTAGCAGTACTCGTTCTCGGCGGTCGCGTTCTCACCGTAATACGCCTTGAGCAGCGAGACCATGAACTTGGGCAGGTTGTGCCAGTAGCCGGTCTTGGGGGTCTCTTCGTCCAGGTAGCCCTGGAGCGTGTCGTGCTGGTCGAAGGTGTTGGGCATCGACAGGTAGCCCGGCAGAATGTCGTACAGCGTGGGAATATCGGTCGAGCCCTGGATGCTGGTATGGCCGCGAAGCGCCATGATGCCCCCGCCCGGCCGGCCAATGTTCCCCATCAGCAATTGCAGCAGCGCACAGGCGGTGATAATCTGCGGCCCTTTGGTGTGCTGCGTCCAGCCCACCGCGTAACAGAAGGCAGTGGTCCGCTCTCGTCCCGAGTTTTCCGAGATGGCCTTGGCCACTTCCAGGAACTGCTCCTGTGGCACGCCGCACACCTGCTCCACCATCTCCGGCGTATAGCGTGCGAAGTGGCGTTTCACAATCTGGAACACGCAGTTCGGGTCCTGCATGGTGGGATCGGAGGGCGGCGGCCATTGCCCGCCCAGGTTGCCCACCCGTTGCGAGTAGGACATGCTGGAGAACTGCTGGTGCATGTTGGGCGACGGCGGCCGATCCTGTCCCTGGTACTGCCAGGTGGCGTTGCTGTAGCCGTGCTTCTCGTGATCGTAGCCGGAGAAGAGCCCGCCCAGATCCTCAGTGTCGACGAACTCGGGGTTGATCAGCGTGCTGGCGTTGGTATACGCCGCTACGTACTCCTTAAAGTAGGTCTCGTGCTCAATCACGTAATTAATTAGCCCGCCGAGAAAGGCGATGTCCGAACCGGGACGGATGCGGACATACTGATCGGCCAGCGCCGATGTCCGTGAGAAGCGCGGGTCAATATGAATGATCTTCGCGCCCTGTTCACGGGCCTTCATCACGAAGCGGAAGCACACCGGGTGGTTCTCCGCCATGTTCGACCCCATGATGATAATGCAATCGGCGTTCGCCAGATCGTTTTCCGCCGTCGTGGCGCCGCCTCGACCAAGCCTGGAGCCCAGACCGGGCACCGTGGAGCTATGTCATATACGGGCCTGGTTTTCGACATACACCATCCCCAGTCCGGCGGTGAAGAGCTTCTTGATCAGATAGTTCTCTTCGTTGTCCAGGGTGGCGCCGCCCAGGTGGGCCAGACCGGTGGTGCGGTTGACGGTCTTGCCGTCCGGAGTCTGATGCATGAAAGTCTCGTCGCGCGTCTGCTTTACCCGTTGAGCGATGCGTTCCATGGCCCAGTCGAGCGGCTTGTCCTCCCAGTGGTCGCTGTTTGGCGCGCGGTACTTCACCGTCTGCAAGCGGCGCGGGTTCACCACCAGCCCGTAGGTCGCGGAGCCTTTGGGGCAGAGTGTGCCGCCATTGATGAAGCTCTCATAGTTTCCCTCAATCGACAGCACGGTACCGTCTTTGTGGTACACCAACTGCGAGCACCCCACCGCGCAATAGGGGCAGACGCTCACTCCGACCTCGGCGCCTTCCAGCCGCGACCGAATCTGATCGGTCTTGGGGCTGACCGGACGTTCCGGGGAGACTCCGACGTGGGTCTTAAGGATGGTCGCTAGAGACCGTTTCCTGGCCATGCGTTCCTCCTGCGTTGCTCTTATTTGGGGCATGGTGCACGACCCGTTCCCACACTAATTCGGCACGATGTTCCGCGCCACGCAGGAGCAGGGGGCGCGTGCTGAGCGTCAATTGGTTGCCGGAAAAGCGATAGAAGCGTTCTTGCTTGCTCCCCACCCAGTTGGGGAACAGGCTGACTTCGACGTGATGGATCACACAATCACCGCCTACTTCAAAGGTACCGCAATACGACTGATACGTCTTTTTCCCGGCACGCCGCTCTTCGATGCTTCCCCCCAGGGGATCGTCCGAGACAAAGCGTCGCCGGTTGGCACTCATGAAGTTCACGGCCATGAACCCGTCGGAGGTGTAGATCAGATAGCCCTGGGGATCGTGCCCGTACGGATAGCTCAGCCGTCCGGCCGTATCGGTCCAGATACATGAAACCAGCTTCCAGGTACCGACGAACTGCTCCCTGCTCATACGATCGCTGCCTCCTGTGCTCCCACGATCCGCTCTGCTCCCGCATACACGTTAAACCTCCCTTGGCCCTCCTTATAGCGTAGAAAGGCGACCAGCGTCATGTTGCTCTCACGCGCCAACTCCACCGCCAGGCTGGAGGGCGCAGAGACCGCCACCACGATTGGTATTCCGGCCATCAGTGCCTTTTGCATAATCTCAAAGGAGGCGCGTCCGCTGACCAGCAGAACAGACGTATCGAGCGGCAGCCGGTCTCGATGGAGCATCGCGCCGATCACCTTGTCCACCGCATTGTGCCGCCCCACATCCTCGCGCAGCAGCACCATATGGCCCCGCAGATCGAAGAGCGCCGCGGCGTGCAGTCCGCCGGTCTGGCTGAAGACCGCCTGCGCCGCCCGCAACTGTGCTTCCAAGCGGAGGATGGTGTCGTCGCTGATGCGCGCCTCTGACCGAATCGCGGGCGCCTCCTGCCGCACCATCTCGATGCTGGCCTTGCCACAGATGCCGCAGCTCGAGGTGGCGAAAAAGTTTCGTCGCCAGCGGTCCGGGTTCACCAGGGCTGGATCGCTGGGATTCACGTTGACGATATTCGGCTCGATCTGTAGCCCATGCTCATCCGCGGGGCAATGGGCCATGCTCGCAATATCCGCCCGGCGGTGGATAATGCCCTCGGTCAGCAAAAATCCGGCAGCCAGGTCAAAATCGTTTCCCGGCGTGCGCATGGTCACCGCCACACTGCACCCGGCCAGGCGGATCTCCAGGGGCTCCTCGCCGGCCAGCGTGTCCTGCCGCTCGGTCCAGCGCCCGTTTTCCCAGGCAACGATACGCGCACTCGCCGTGGAGATCGCTTGGTCGGCGCCGATGGTGGTCACGGCGCGCCCGCCAGGGGGTAGCCCGAGCCGGTGATGCAGGCTCGCATCATGGTGGGGCTGAGATAGGCCGGGTCGTACTCAATCGAGATGGTATGCGAGGGCAGGTCAACGCTGATGGCGCCCACACCGGTGATGGCCATCAGCGAGTTACCCAGATCCAGTATCTGCCGTTCCTCTCGCAGCAGCGGTATCACGAAATCAACCGTATCAAGCGCCATGCGTCCCCTCCTGACCTTATCCGGCGTGGCGGAAGCCGGCTTCCGCCATGGTCAGTGGGATCCCCTCCACCAGCGCCTCGACCTGGATCACCTCGCCCAGGAACAGCGTGGAATCACCCGCCGCCAATTCTCCGGTCACCCGGCACTCCACGGCGCCCAGTGCCTCCTCCAGAATCGGGCAGCCGGTGGTCCCCAGCCGGTAGCGTATCTGGTCCAGCTTGTCGGGCTTTACCTTGCGGCGCTTGCCCAGGGCGCCGGCCAGTTGCCTGCTGTCCGACGAGAAGACGCTGATGGCAAAGACGCGGCTCTGCCGAATCAGCTCAATCGAGTAGCTATCGTTCTCCACCGCGAGGGCCAGCAAGGGTGGCTCAAAGGAAACCTGCGTCAACCAGTTGGCCGTGAAGAGGTTCCGGTCGTCTCCCTGGGCCACGCCAACGGCATAGAGCCCGTAGGTAAACAGCCGCAACACCGTCTTCTTTACGGCTGGATCGAGCGAAGCGTGGTCAATCGATTCCGTCATTGCCGCCGCCTTCCGCACAGGTAGTGATCCTCCATCATAAATGCCTGGTCGCTGTGTATCTACCTTTTACCCCGCTTCCCTCTGGCACGATATTTGCAGCTACCAAAGTTACAATCTAAGGAGGAAGTATTTACGATGGATTTTGCGCTCTTGGTTTTGCGTCTGACCGTTGGTACCCTGCTGGCCGGCCATGGCTCACAAAAGCTCTTTGGCTGGTTCAAAGGACCAGGGCTGCAGGGCACACATGGCATGATGGGCTCCCTGGGCATGGAACCCAGTAAGGTCTGGGGGACCGTTGCCGCGCTGGGCGAGAGCACCGGTGGCTTGTTTACCGCACTCGGCCTGTTTGGCCCCCTCGGTCCGCTCAACATCGCCGCGACCATGACCGTCGCCACGCGCCGCGTCCACTGGAAGACACCCGTCTGGGCCTCGGAAGGTGGCGCCGAGCTGGCCGCTACCAACCTGGCTGCGTCCTTGTTACTGGCCATCGTCGGGCCTGGACGCTTCTCACTGGATCGTATGTTCGGCATCCGTATCCCGAAATGGCTGGCGGGACTGATGTGGGTGCACACTATCGCGGTCACGGCGGCTGCACTGCAGCGCCCCCAGATCGCCCAAACCATTCTGGACAAAGTGAACGGCGCCACGGGTAAGGGGTAAACTGCGTCCCGACACACCCTCACCCCCCAGCCCCCTCTCCCGCCCGCGGGCGAGGGGGGAGTTCTTTTTGCGATGCTGGTGGCTGAAGAACTTCCCTCACCCCTGATAGGTTTATCGGCGGACAGGTTTGGATGGACGAGGAAATGGGCCGGAACCGAGCATGATGTATTGGACGAACGGCGTCATACGACTGCCTCCGACACACGCGTCGCCAGCCGTCCCCCCAGATGCACACCGTCAACAACACCGCCGGCGCCCCGCGCGAAGTATCCCTTCATCCCTTTGGCCGGACCTTCTGGAATCACGAAGGTATCGCCGTCAGCAGAGAGCAGAGCTAGTGGGATCGGCGGAGCTTCCTCCGGTTCCTCCTCGCCGGCCTCACGCATCACCGCGGCCGCCTCCGGTTTGGTGCGTATCATGACCAGCAGCCGGCCTCCCTCGGCCGTGATGGTGCAACTCGCCGCGAGCGTCTCATACTGTCCGGCGTACTGCTGCAAGGCCGCGTCACCCAGCATAATCGGTTCCGGCTGCTCCTCGACGAGGCCGAGATAGTGTTCGAGCGCCCAGGTGGCCAGTTCCTTGTTCAACTGGGAGCCATTCGGGCCACAGTTGGTCAGCGAGGTGAAGGCGAAATGTCGCTCGGGCGCCATGATGAACTCGGAGTATTGCCCGATCGTCGTGCCGCCATGCCCGACCAGTCGCACCCCGTCTACCTCGCGCAGCAGCCAGCTAATGCCCACCTGGTCGCCCAGTGCGCTGCCGTGCATGGAGGCAGTTGGCTGCTGCATGCGTGCCAGCAGCTCGGCACTGAGCAGTCGCGTACCGTCCGGCGCGGTTCCATCGCCCAGGTGAAATCGTGCCCAGGCGAGTTGATCGTGAGCGGTGGTCGACATGCCGCCCGCCGGGCTGTTTCCGCGGGGCATCGCCCACGGACGCGACACCGTGATGCGGCCATCCTCGTGCCGGGCATGGCCGGCGACGAATCGACGGGTCATGATCTCAGTCATGAAGAAGAAGGTGTGGTCGAGGCCAAGCGGCGTGAGCAGCAGATCCCGAATGGCCTGCTCGTAGGTCGATCCAGTGACCTTCTCAATAATCCGCCCGGCCAGGGAGAGCGAGGCATTGTTGTAGCTAACACCGGCGCCGAGGGACGTGATCTGGGCCAGCGTTTCCATTCTGGCGACGTATTTCTCCAGCGCATCATCGCCCGCGCCGGTGTCGTCCATCATGTCACCCGCCCAACCCGCAGTGTGGTTGAACAGCTGCAGGACGGTGACGTGTTGGGCCACATCCTCGTCCTGGAGCCGCAGCTCCGGTACATAGGTCCGTACCGGCGCGTCAAGGTCGACCAGGCCCTGATCGACCAGCCGGAGCATTGCGGTCGCGGTGAAGGTCTTGCCGGTTGATCCGAACTGGAAGAGCGTTTCCTCCTGCACCGGTAGTGGGTTTTCCACGCTGGTCACACCGAAGAAGGCATACTCTTCTTTGCCGCCGAGGAGGACCCCGGCGGCCACGCCCGGCACCTCCAGTCTGGTCGCCATTTCCGTCAGCGTTTCCTGCAGTGCGCCTGTCATAAGCGGTCTCCCTTCGCCTAACCTACTAAGTAGACTATAGGACCGAGGGCGCCCTGGACGCCTTCCGTCGCCCGGGGTTCTCACCGGTGCAGGCGCGACGTGCTGTGCGTGGGGCAGCTCTAGCGATACTCGGCCTCGCCTTGAACGAGTGCCCCCCGATCGGGTCCTGGACCAAGCCGGACCTCACCCATCTGGCTCGAAATGCGTTCCCGCGTCTGAGTGAGTTAGCGGCGGTGGAGAACGAGGACCCAGACGCTCTCTGGGATCTCGTGATCGAGAGCCTGATCACGGGCCTCGCCGTGCATACCGGAACACGTCGGTAATGCAGCCGTAGAGGGAGTATCGGTTATGGATGTTGGCATTATCTTGCCCATCCTCATCGCCGCTCAGCGTCTCTCGACGGCCAGGCGGAGACCGAGCCCGATCAAGACCAGCCCCGTCACCCGTTCCATCACCTGGCGGACGCGAGCGCCTCCCCGATTCTGTCCCGCTCGGCTGACCAGATAGCCATAGACGTTGAGCCAGGCCAGGAGCATGACCTCAAAGGCGATGAGCATCAGGACCAGCCGGAGGGGAGGATCACCCGGCTTGATGAATTGCGGCAGGATCGAGACGAAGATGACCCCGGCCTTGGGGTTGAGGATATTGCCCAGGATGCCCTGCTTGAGAGCGCCCCACGTATCGAGCCGCTTCGGTTCTGCCGTGGAGTCCGAGACGGTGGCTGGCCGAGGCGACCGGAAGCCGGCGAGCAGGCTACGCAGGCCGAGATAGCCAAGGTACGCGGCGCCGGCCAGCTTGAGCATGGTGAAGGCGATCACCGAGCGCTCGAGAAGAACACCAACGCCGATGGCCGAGGCGATGGCCCACCCGAAGATTCCCAGACCGACCCCGAGAGCCGTGGTCGAGGCCGCGCGCCGTCCATGGTGGAGGGCATTCCGGGTGACCAGGGCCATATCCGGGCCGGGCACCAGGATCAGCAGCGCCGACACGGCGAGGTAGGTGGCGAACCGGGCATCGATCAAGTCCATGGAGAACATTGGCCCTCTCTCGGCCGAGTCTACCAGGTGCTGCGCCCACTCATTCCAAGTGGCAAGGCAGGAGGCCCCTTGCTGTCGATGCCCTGACCCTCTATGCTTGGGACCGGTCGATGTGGTGGAATGGCTCGCTGAAGGAGCCGGGTCACAATTATCAGGAGTCGCTGCTAGGCTGGAGTGGCGGCGATGGAGGAGCGAACCTGTGACGAAACCAATCCTGGTAACCGGCGGTACAGGTACGCTTGGCCGCGTTGTGGTCGAGCGACTCCTTGCCGCTGGTCACGAGGCACGTATGCTCACCCGCCGCCGGCAGCCCGACGGCAAGTCCACTCCCCAAGCCGCTTCTAATCCGAGATCGGACAGCCTCCCGTCACGGCGCCGGGAGACACAGGAAGGGGACGCGCTATCCCGCGCGTCCCCTTCCTGGTACCTATCAAGCTCTGTCTGTATCTCTAGCGGGATCGCTGCTCCCGATCCCCCGAGGAGACCGGTACCGCCGCTGCCCGCTGGCCGTCGCTCTTCCTCTGTTGCTGCTTGGATTCCGCCATCTGCTGAATCTTGGGGGCCGCTTGTTTGCCCGACGCATACCAACCGCTGACGATCTGGGCTGCGGTGTCGCGGCCGCCCAGGCCGAAGGCCAGACCGAAGGCGAGTGCCAGGGCGGCAACCAAGCCGATCAAGAGGGTGTTCACGAGGGTGGCTGCCACGCCGATCTGGTCGAGGGCAACGATAAAGGCGAATCCCCAGATCGCCGCACTGGCAATGCCACCGAGGATAGCCGGACTGCCGAAGCCCGCTTCTGTCGCGGCGCCACGCACGATCCGACCGAGCATCTTCGCCAGCAGTCCGCCGATTACCAGGACTACTATCGCGACGACCAGGTTTGGAATCCAGAGCAGGAGGCGTTGCAGCACGGCCGAGACCTGCGGCAACCCTAACGCGTCGAATGCGGCGACCAACACGATCAGGCGGATAAACCACTTGACGACATCGGACAGAACGCCCGATGCGTCGGTGTCGATACCCATGTCCTTGACAAAACCAGCGACGCCTGCCTTCTCTGCCACGTCATTGAATTTGACGGCATGGAGCAGCGCCAGTACTGCTTTGGCGATGATGCTGGCGATAATCCAGCCGATGATCAGGATGATCAGGAAACCGATGATTTTGGGGATGCCAGCCAGCAAAACCGCTAGCCCATTGGCAAACGCGCTCTGTACCGCCTGCCCCCAATTCTGTACTGCTGCCATGTTCTTCTCCTTCGATGTATGAATAAGTGCGAGACCGCTCACGCACTATCGCAGTGACCCCGCCTCGCTCTGGGTGAACTGAAACAGAGCCTCCCTGAATGCGCACGGTATATCTGTCCCCGCAGGCGCCTCCACGCCAGACAACTCGACCCGGCGTGCTACGTCCAGCCGCCTGCGGAGATTGAACACGCCATAGCCATGTGCGCGGACCGTTCCGGTCCACGTCCAGCAAGAATCCGAACCCCCTTCCTGGTCGACCTGCACCCGCAGCCATTCGACCACGTAACTGTCATACTTATGCATCTCTTGTGCACCTAAAGAGCCAAACACATCAGCGTCGTAAAAAGGTACGCCGCGGTCCCGGCAAACCGTCCGGCATTTAGGCGAAGATGAAGGTGAGGTGCTGCTAGCTATGCATGACATAGGAGGGATGTCTACAGACGGGGAGGCCCCGCCGGAGCTCATTGCACGCGCACGCCATGACCGGGCCGCCTTTGGGGACCTCTACGATCTTTACCTCCGCCGCGTGTACGGGTTCTGCCGCAAATACAGTGGGACGCGCGAGGAAGCAGAAGACCTCACGGCGGAGACCTTCGAGCGAGCACTCGCCGGCATCTCCCGGTACGAGGATCGCAACCTTCCCTTTTCGAGATGGCTGCTGCGCATCGCGCACAACGTGATTCTCAACCATGCTCGGCGTGCCGGCCGGACCACCGTGCTCAGCGACGATCCGGCGCTGCTGGGCAATGCGAGCCACCTCAAAGACTGGACCGAGGCACATTGGCTTCGCATGCATGTCCAGCATCTGCCGGTCGATCAGCAAGAGGTCGTTCGGTTGCGCTTCTACGAGGATCAGCGCTTTCAAGATGTCGCGGCGCGTATGGACCGAAGCGAGGGCGCCGTGAAGCAGCTCCTGCGACGCGCATTGCAGGAGCTGCACCGGCAGATCCAGCAGGAGGCAGTGTTGCATGAATGACGACCAGCGAGACATCCCAGGCCTCTCCGACGCGGAAGAAGAGTTGGCGCGCGAGCTCGCGAGACTAGGTCCGCTGATGCGGGAGCACGAAGCGGCCGAGGCTGACATGAACCAGCTCTTTGCCCGCAACCTCCGCGCGCAACTCGTCTATGGAGAGGAACACGCTCCAGACGCGGGGTTCGCGCGCACGCTGCGGGCGCGTCTGATGCGCGAGAGGCCTGCGCGTCCAGTCGCGAAACCGTTCCGGCGGCGACTGACCGTCTGGATTGGTTCGGCAGCGACGGCCCTCCTGGTGAGTCTGCTTGTGGCGTTGCTCTTGCCCCGCGGCGCGTTCGTTCCGAGCATCACCGCTCCATACCCGACCCAAGCAGACCTGGTCTTCAGTTTTCCCGCGCCTGGTACGGTGATCCACCGCCTCACGCCCACGATCAGCCTGGTACACCCGCGGCCCGGCGTCCCCTACGCGGGTCGCCTCGGGCTCACTGCGCCCCAGCTACCGCAAGAACCAGCGACGCTCCGCGCCTATCGCCTGGCGTCTCCCTCGAATGTGATGGTCGCGGGCCGCCGTCTGCTTGGTATTCGCTCACCCGTGCGCCACACGACCGCCGGCTCCGGGACCTGGGCGGTCGCGGCGGACGGCGGATTCCCATCTCGCCGGCCCTTGCACAGCCTGGCCGTTTCTCTTGCCACCGGCGAGCTCATCTACCATGATCGCCGCAACCTCGTGCTGCCCCGGGCTACCAGAGCACTGGCTCGTTCGCGTGCTGTCGCCGTCGCACGCCGATGGCTTACCCGGCTCGGTTGGCCGGGTACGCGTATGCCGCTGACAGACGTCGAAAGCGTGCACACTCTGCCGAAGGTGCAAGAGATCAAATTCGGCTGGATCGGCGTTGGCGCGACAGCAACTGCTGCTGCCACCGTCTGGGTCACGCCGGACCGAAGCGTCATCGAAGCGTGGCTGTGGCCGCCGGTGGTTCAAGGGGGCGCCATTCGCGCCCGCTCTGTCTTCGCCGCATGGACCGAGGTGCGCGCGGGCACACTGCCGGTGGCGGTGGAAGGAGTCTCCCCAACCATCCGAACTAACGGAGTCGGCGTGGTGCGGCGCACCAGCCTCGTTTCTGTCCTCAGCGCTGAGGGCGTGGGGGCCCTGTATCTGGTTCCGACTTACCGCTTCGAGGGTAAGACTCACATACCGGGCGCCAGTATCCACACGTGGTACAGCCTGGCGCCCGGCGGTCAGAAATAGTGCGAGGACCACAACGAGACTGGGAGCTAGAGCCGATGGCGGCTCATGATGCTTCCGCCGATGCTCCTTCGGTGGCCGTGGGCCGGACGGTGTCGCGCACGGCCCGGAGTGCGTCCAGCAACACCGGCAGTTGGTCGGGCGCAATGGGGTCCACCAACCATCGTTGGATGACATCGAGCAGCGGCGGCACGTCGGCGCACAACCGCTCATAGCCCACGTCGGTTAACGTGGTGAGGTAGCTGCGGCGGTCACCGGGACACGCTGTTCACTGCACCAGGCCGCGACCCTCCAGGCGGTCCACAACCCGGGTGATTCCGCTGGTCGAGAGAGCGGTTTGTGCCGCCAGGTCGGTCATCCGCAGCCGCCTGCCCAGAGGACGTAGTGGGGGCAATCCACTATCTAGCCTCTCCAGAAGCGTCCTTCATTACCGGCCAGATTCTCTAGGTCAATGGCGGAGCGCTCTTCGGGCGCTGACGGACCGTTGCTATCAGATAATCGTGAGGAACAGATCCATCCGCCTCCCCCTCCCCGATTCGGTAGCATAGGTCAATAGCGGAGGAGGGAAGGATGGCGGCTGAGATAAACGACGGGTTGTTGGGCGATGCGGTGGCGTACGGGGACCAATGGTTGGCGTTCCAGCAGCGGCTCAAGGAGATTCCGGCAGTCACCATGGCGGTGCGGCACGCCGATGAGGTCATCCTTTCCCGCGCCTACGGCCATGCCAACCTGGAGCGGGAGATCGCCGTGACTCCCATGCACATCTTTCGCGTGGCGTCGCACTCCAAGTGGTTCACGGCCACCGCCATTATGCAATTGAAGGAGCAGCACAAGCTGCGACTGGACGATCCGCTGGGTCAGTACATCGCCTGGCTGGTCGAGCCGGTGGCGAGCATCACCATCCGGCAGGTACTCAATCATGCCGCCGGGATCACGCGCGACGGGTACGAGAATGATTATTGGCAGTTGGAGCATCCCTTCCCGGACCCGGAGCAGTTGCGCCGGCTGGTCGAGGAGGGCGGTGAGGTATTCCCTCCCAACCACAAGCTGAAATACTCCAACATCGGGTACTCGCTGCTCGGACTGGTCATCGAGACCGCGAGCGGCCTGCCGTACAACCGGTATGTCGGTGAGACCATCGTCGACCGGCTGGGCCTGCAAAACACGGGACCGGAGACCAATCCGCAGGCCCAAGCTCGCATGGTGACGGGCTACACCTCGCGCGCTCTCCTCTTGCCACGCATGCCGCTGCCCGATGTCGAAACCGGGGCAATGTCTCCCGCCACCGGCTTCTACTCCACCGCCGAGGATCTGGCCCGTTTCGCGGCGGCGCACTTCTTCGGGAATGACGAGCTGATCGGCGATGAATCCAAGCGGGAGATGCAGCGCGCCTACTGGCCGGTGAAGGACATGGACAGTTATGGTCTGGGCATGCAGGTGACCACGATCAAGGATCGGCGGATAGCGGGGCACAGCGGCGGCTTCCCGGGCCACACCACCTACACCACCCTCGATCCTGAGGACCAGCTGGCGATTTCGGTGTTGACCAGCGAGTCTGGCGGAGTGGCAAGCGAGCTGGCCAAATCTATCATCAAGCTGATTGACCTCGCACTCGATCAGAACCCGGTGGAGGACGCGACCGCCCTCGACCGATACACCGGCCGCTTCACCAGCCTATGGGGCTATACGGACATCGCCCGCCTTGGAGATCAGTTGTTCCTGATAGCACCGAGTTCCGATGACCCGGCCACCGCCGCCGTCAAGCTCGAGGTGGTGGACGAGAACACGTTGAAGATCGAGGAGAAGGATGGCTACGGCTCACCCGGCGAATCTATCCAGTACGCGCGCGCCGAGGACGGGACCATCCTCAAGGTCACCGTTGCCGGCAGCACCCAGTACCCGACGGGCGCCACGCAGGGATATCTGCAACGCCGTCGTGAGGAACTGAGCGCCCGCTAAGCACATGCTCAGCATCACGGCACGGGAATTGCGCGCCCGATGCGCGGCAGGTCGCCAAAGGTGAGTGTGCCATATTGGTAGCTGTCTACTAGCGCTCTTCGGTACGAGATCGCGATGCATCCCGGCGACAGGTCGCCATGCGGCCAGTAACCAAGTGAATTCGGAACGCAAATGACTATGGATCATGGACTGGTCCCGCAGGGGATCGCCCTATACAGAGCCGGAAAGATCGATGAAGCGGAGGCGAGCTACCGCCGCGCTCTGGACGCCGGTGACAACTCGGCCTACAGCATGTTGGCACAACTGTTGGTTGAGACTGGTCGATCGCAGGAGGCCGAAGTCGTGTACCAAGAAGCCATCGCTCATGGCGCTGAAGAACTCTTAGTAGAGTACGGCAACTTACTAGCGGATCAAGATGACCGTCAACAGGAGGCAGAGCAGATATATCGGTGGGCCATGAGCATCGGAGACACGAACGCCTACGCCAATGCTGCTCTTCTGCTTGATCACGCAGGCAGAAAGGATGAGGCGCTCTCGCTGTACCGCCGAGGCGCCTCACTGGGCGATGTCATCGCCAAGCGCAATCTTGGTGTTCTGTTGGGAGAAATGGGTCATGTGGTTGACGCAGAACGCGAATTGAAGGAGGCAATTGAGCAGGGCGACGTAATGTCTCTCGTGTCGCTGGGTGATCTGTACCTCGATATCGGCCTCGTCGTAGATGCACAAGCATGCTATCGCAAAGCCATTGCGCAGAACCTGGATCAGGCGCGCTTACACCTAAGCATTTTGCTGGCCGATGAATTCATGGACGTGGAGAATGCGCGGGGGCAACTAGAGGCTTGTGTGCGCTCTGGCTTCGATCCGCCGAACATTCACTATCGGCTGGGGTTGCTCTTACTGGATGCAGGCAACCTCAAAGACGCTGAGAGCCGTCTGGTCGCTGCCATCACTCTCGGGTGCGATGAGGCGCGAGTTGAATACGCTGCAATTCTCGTTTCGCGCCATCTGTTTAAAGAAGCGGAGGAACAGCTAGGTCTCGCTGTAAATAGAGGGGTGGAAGGCGCTGGTGCGAAGTTCGGACGTCTTCTCCTTCTGCTTGGGAAGTATGCTGAAGCTGAGAGTATACTCCGCGCTGCAGTCGAACAGGATGGAGAACCCCAAGCCACCTTGGGGTTGGTCTATGTGCTTGAGAAGCAAGGGAAGTTTGACGAGGCTGAACGCGTTAGACGGGACGCACGTGGTGGGAGTGAATAAGCTAGAGCTAATTGAATCGGACAGTGAATTATGACTTCGAAGGGGAAAGTTCAACGCCATTTACGCGGGTCCCAAGCCACCAAAAGCGATGTCCGTCCCGCACTACCGGACGGGGATGTGGTCAGCGAGAACATCCCGGTGGGCTATCCGGGGTGTATGGGTTCAGGTGGCGCGATCTGTACCTACTACTACTTGCACGACGGGCTCGGTTCGGTCATGGCGCTGGTGGACAGCACCGGCGCCGTCCAAAACCGCTACGCCTACGATCCCTGGGGCAATGCCGTCGCCAGTGGCGCCACCGGCTCGGCGCCGAACCCCTTCCAGTACGTCGGCGTCATGCTGGACACCCAGACCGGGCTCTACAAGTTGGGACAGGCGAGGGTCGGGCGCCTGCGCGAAGGCGGCATCCAAGCTTGTGATCGTGACAGGACAGAACGTCGTGGGTTCGGAGGGGGTGGTAGACTCCATGGCGCGCTCCTTGGGACCGGTGATGTGGTTGATCTCGCACCATCATCCCAAGGAACGCTCGCTGTGTCATCCCCACTCACGCATAAGCCCTGGGCGACATCCCGCATCGTTGACACCATCTTTTCGATTAGACTACGATTCGATCGTGACGCTCACGTCATGATAAACCGTGACGGGTGCACGATATTCCACGTGCTTGGGCGTGGCGGAGCATTGACGACCACATTGCCGGTCGCCACGACATGACGAGCTTCACTTTCATCATCCGGCGACCCAACCCCGAGAGGACCGCGGCATGAAGATCACCCGGAACCGGCCACCCAGCCGCCAGGCGCCGTCCGAGTACTTCACCGGCACTGTATGGATCGATGAGATCGCCGTGACCGAACCACCCGCACGGCTACGGGCATTTTAGTGTGCATTTCACGCCGGCGGCCCGCACGGCGTGGCATCATCACCCCTATGGACAGGTGCTGCACATGGTCGAGGGCGCCGGACTGGTCCAGCGCCGCGGCGGGGATGTCGAGGAGATCCGCGCCGGCGACACCGTGCGGTTCGACCCGGACGAATGGCACTGGCACGGCGCCGGCCCCACGACGTTTATGACACATCTGGCCATGCAGGAAGCCGGCGACGACCGTGTAGACGCCCACTGGGGCACCCATGTCACCGACGATGAGTACCCAACCCCCGCGGCTCACTAGTGCTCGGCGTCATTCTTGTACCACCTGGCGAGCGCCAGGGCTCGGGCCACCACCACTATGCAGATACGTCGGGTTCGCAATCCGAAATCCATTCATGAGGTGAGGGGCGCGTACTCGAGAACCCAGAGACGTAGCGCCACACGGCCGTCGTGCGCTGGTGGCATTCGAGTTGCACAGAGCAATACAGTGGTATGACATGCATAGCAAGCAGTGGGAGGATCGTCGCAACCTGCGCCGCCAGTTTCTGGGAATCGTGGCACGGCGACAACGGCCGGGCGCGGGAAGCACGCTGGCGGCACTGGACCAGCGAAGGATGCTGATGGACTGGTGGAATGAGGCTGACCGGGTGCTGCGGGACGTGCCGCATGCCGTGGGCGGCGCGGTGGCCGCAAACGCGTACGCTCCCGAGAGGAGCATCCGGGCTATCGACCTCATGGTGCTGGTGGCTGACGCTGAACAGGCGGCTGCGCTGTTGCACGATGCAGGATGGAGAAGGATTGGCTCGCTGGCCGGCATCAAGGGCTCGTCGTGGAAGGATGGGGAAGGGCACGATCTCGACCTGATCGAACTCGTTGAGCCATGGGGAGCCGAGGCCATTGGAACGGCGCAGGCCAATGTCATCGCAGGGTTGCTCACGCTGACCCTGCCGTATCTGACCTGGATGAAGCTCTCGGCTGCTCGCACGGTGGATCTCGCCGATATCAGCCGCATACTCGGTCGTGCCTCACCAGAGCAGACGGCCGAAGCTCGCGCTGTGGTGGCTCGTCTCGGTATCCCAGACGATGTCGCGGACTTCGACCAACTGGTTCAGATGGGCCGCCTGGAGCGCTCGTGAGAAAGCGGTGACCCAGGTCACGAGGCCACTGTTCAATTCACTTCTCCCAGACATAGCACAGAGACTTCTCGAACGGAAGAACGGCCACACTCACCTGGCCGGCTGCCTGCAGGCGTTCGAGGCCGCTGCGCAGCTCTGCCTCTGATAGGCCAAGGTGCTTCGCCAGCCGGTCGGGCACGGCATAGACGGCGTGGGGAAGATAGGCGGTAAGAACGCGGCCGAGTGCTTCCTCGCGCGTCAGCCGCTCGGCAGCCTCGCTATACTTCGGATACTGCATGCTGACCAGTGCATGGTGCATGTCGTAGTCATTGGTCGAGAACACCTTGGCGAGCAGCAGCCGTGTTTCTAGTTCGTCCACCGCTTTGAGATAGGCGGACCGCTGTTCTTTTCCGGTGGGAAAGCCGGCCGCACGCCGGAGTTCGCCCGTGCTCAGCGCTCCGTGGGCGCTCTCCAGCACCTGCGCGATACGGTACGCGCCGGGCGAAATCACACCGCGATCGGCGAGTTCATCGAGTGCTCGCCTCTCGGCGAGGAGCCGCAGTACTGCCGGGAGCAGCGACCAACTCACCCACGTGGGGCGACGGCGCACGATCGTGCTGTAGAAGGCTGCACCAGCGCGTCCCAGGTCCCAGCGCCAGCCATAGACCTGGCCGGAGGGGCTGCTGTGCCCGGAATCGGTCTGCGCCGCGGGATCGCCCGTGAAGGCGTGGAACAGGTTGGGAATCTCGGGCGACGCCGGGTACAGGGTGGCGATGCCCATCTGATCGATCAAAGCAGCGGCCACGGTGGCATCCGGGATGCGAGTCGCCGGGGTCTGCCACCAATTGGTGAGTCGCCGGCGGTAGAGTGATGACTCGTCTCGCGAATCGGGTACGCTGGTCATTGGTGGGTACCTCCCGGCCTCCGCTCGCCTTAGAAGACGCGAAGCGCGTTGACGGTGTCGCGCTCACGCCGGGAGAGAGCGCACAGGACCGCCAGATCGCCATGACGGTAGGGTGCGATGGCGACGAGCGTATCAATGGTGATGTCGAGCGCTTCCGGTGGAAGGGCCGAAGACTCCAGCCCAACGCTGAGAGCCAGGTCATCGGTGTGCACGGTCAGTTCGACGATACGGGTGACGAGGTAGTCGTCGAGGCGCATGAGGTCATCGCCGGCAACTATCAGCAGCCGGTCGTCCGGCTCGCGGGCGAGCCGCTCCTCAAGCCGTGCGGCCAGCCGGTCGATCTCGGCGGCGAGTCCCTCGTGCCCGGCGGCAGCCAGCTCCTCGCCGCGCTGACGAATCCCACTATTGAGAGGCGAGGCGATATCGTCGTTGAGGTTCGCATAGTAGGCGGCCGGGGAAATCGGCACACCCCCTGCCGGCTGGGGGCGGTCAAGGTAGGTGTCGACGGTGAGGGCGGCCCGAACCACATGACCGGCCAGCCCTCGGACGGAGAACTCCGGCAGCGCGCTCGGCTCGTCCCATCGTACCGCCACCTCGGGCGCTGCAACGACCGGCCGGATAGCGGCGAGCGTATCGAGAAAAGTTCGTCGTATCGGTCTCAATTCGGCTTTCGCCTCCAGCGGCTGCTCCAGTCCTGCATTCGGCTCTATCTTCTTTGTGTTAGACGCTGCGTACCACGGCGACCGGACGCACCGGAGCGCCGGTTGCCCCCTTGAGCTTGGGCGGTAAGCAGATGAAGGTGAACTCATAGACACGATCGTGCGCGAGTTCTTCCAGATGGAGGTTCTCGATGATGTGGATACCGTGACGAACGAGCAGGATGACGTGACCAGGCATCGAGGTCTCTGTCATCGGATCGATCCTCGGGGAATCGAGGTCCCAGGCGATATTGTCCGCGCCGACCGCCCGGACCCCGAGGTCTGCCAGCCAGGCTGATGCGTCGGCGGCCATCCCGGCCGCGCGGATGTAATCGGTCGGAGTATCCCAGATCGCCCCAGCCCCGGTGCGTATCAGCACGACATCGCCGCTGTGGATGGGCGTCCCCTGGGCCGCGGCCGCCGCTTTCAGGTCATCTTGGGACACGAGTGTCTCAAGCGGTAGGACGGGAACACCTCGGTGCCCGGCCACATCCAACAGAACACCGCGTCCGAGAATGGGTTCAATCGTCTCCGCCCCCATAGAGGCGAATCCAGTCGACGTTTGTACGCACCCGTCGACCTGGACGCCACCATGCAGGCCCATGGCCTCGGCTTGATGACACAGGGCGTCGATGTGGGTCCCGTTGTGGTCGCCGGCAATGAGGACGCCCGAGGCGCCGGAGCGCGGATCGTCAGAACGGGCGTGGTGATGTCGGTGCAGGATATAGGTATACCCAACCGCATGGACCGCCATGTAGGGCGCGTCCGCCGAGCGCACCTGTTCAAGGTCGTAGATTCGGTCGGTGTTCGAGAACATCCCACTCCCCCCTCAGTCGTTCGTCACGCCCCCATCCCCAATTGGCCCATCCCTGAGTGTACGCGAGATATCGGGATGAAGGCTCCAGAATTCAGGGTTCGGCGCGGTGTTCCCTCACGATCGAGATGCCGGCCACGAGAAGACTGTGGTCTACCCAACGCGGTAGAGTGGGAGAGATCACGGGTCAGGAGGCACTGATGCCGGTTCAGAAACAGTGGGTGTTCGATCCAGATAGCGGCGGCGTGAAGATCACGGATGCTGTGTTCCCCACCGGCGGCTTTTTTGGTACCCCCGAGGATGCGTTTGAGGTCTCGGCGGGAAGGTACCTCGCATGAGCGTGGCAAGCGCGGTACGCGATTTGCTGCACGACCGCGGGCCGCTGACTCTCGACGAATTGGTCGAACTGACCGTGGAGCAGGGCACGGTCGTCAGCAAAAAGCCCAAGCAGACGATCCGCACCGCGCTGTTGTACCAGCCGATGATCGAGCCCGGCGCGGACACGAGCTACGTGTACTTCTCGCGCTTCATTGCCGGAGCATTCGTCCGCATGCCGATGGACCGCGCCCGGCCCGGGGACGGGTTGCTGGCCATCACACCGGAGGCGTCCGCGCTGCTCTGGCCGGAGGATGCCTACGGCGCCCGTGGAAAATCTCCGAAACTCTCGCTGGAAGATGGACCAACGATCCGGGTGAAGAGCAAATATCGCCGGCCCGATCAGCTGCAGATGTTCGCGCGCGTGCCGGAGGAGTTCTGGCGCTGGTGGGCGGAGCAGCCGGAGGTCGGGGCGCTCCTCCTCTGCTGTGTCGATGGTGAGGCTGGAAAATTCACCGCCCGCGCCTTGATCGAGGATGAAGCGCAGCGGGAAGAGGCAGTCGCGCGCGACACCGAGATCAGGAAGGCGGCCGCCGCGATCATGCATCGAACCCGTACCATCCAGATCGTGGGGCTGGCCCGCCGTCTGCTCGCTCGGGGGATCTACCACCTTGGCCCGGCGCCCGGTCCACTCGGGGAGGTGCTGTTTCAACCAGGGAGCCCATTTATCTGGGGATTCCACGGGATCGCCTACCGGCCCGACATCACGCCGCCCATGCAGCGCCTGTTCCGGCACAGACTGGCCGCCGGACTCGCGGAGGGGCGGGCCTTGATGCGCATGGATCGGACTAGGGTCTCCGGAGGCGCTGACGACGATGAGCTAGAAGAACTCGGCGATGAGGTGGACGAATGGGGCGATGAGGTGGGCTCCCGGCCGGAACCGCTACCGCTCCCCGCTGGCGCCGAGCAACAAGGGCATCGGCTCCGCGTGGGGCTTCGCTGGAAGCCCACGGTGTGGCGTGAGGTAGAGATGCGCGGCGACCACACCCTGTGGGACCTGCACTCCATCATCCAGCACGCGTTCGGCTGGGATAACGACCATCTCCATGCCTTTTACCTCAGTGGCAAGCGCAACGACACCCTGACCGAGGTAGGTGCGTACTCCAGTTTCGGAGGGCACGGATCACCGTTCAGCCGTGAGGTGGCACTGGCCCAGCTGGAATTGAAGCGCGGACAAAAGCTCCTCTATCTCTTCGACTTTGGGGATAATCTCGAGCACGACATCCAATACCTCGGACCTTTCACACCAGAGAGAGACACCACCTACCCCCGTGTGACAGAGGTACACGGCAAAGCGCCGGCTCAGTACCGCAATTGGGAAGAGTGAGAGGACAATAGAGGAGGATCATTTATGGGGGAGAGACCACCGGCTCACGGTCCGTTGCCCGCCGGTCATTCGAGATCTCCCCAGGCGCGGCCATGTGATGGACTCGCATCCGCTGACTGACCGCGACGCTCAGCAGCACGAGAACCGCCGCCAGGATGGCGATGAGGTCGAGGTGCTCGCCCAGGAGCAGTGCGGACCAGAGCAGGGTGAGGATCGGTTGAGCTAGCTGTAGCTGGCTGATCCGCGCCACGCCGCCCAGTGCCAGTGCCCGGTACCAGGGCAGGAATCCCAGGAACATGCTGACCACTGCCACGTACCCGAGCCCAAGCCAGGCGCCAGGCGTCGGGCGCACCGGATGCTGGAGCAGAGAGAACGCAACGACGGGTAGAAGGAACGGGGCGGCGAGAACCAAGGCCCACGAGATCACCCGCCAGCCCCCGATGTCGCGCGCCAGCGCTCCACCCTCGGCATAGCCAAGAGCCCCCAGAAGCACCGCAATCAGCACCAGTGCGTCAGCGGGTTGTGGACGTCCGGCGCCCTGCACGGCCGCGAAAGCGAGCACCGCGATGAGCCCGAAGAGAGAGGCCAGCCAGAAACCGAGAGACGGCCGCTCACCGCCTCGCAGCACGGACAGGACAGCGGTGGCAGCGGGCAGCATCCCCACGATGACCGCGCTATGGACCGCCGTCAGGTGATGCAGCGCCAGGGAGGTAAACAAGGGGAAGCCGACGACCACCCCAGCGGCAACCAGCGCCAGCCTTTTCCAGTACCGACGGTCGGGAAGCGGCTCGTGCCTCACGGTCAGAAGCGCCCCGGCCAGGACGGCGGCCACCAGTGCACGCCCCAGTCCAACCACCGTGCCGCCGAACACCGGCACCGCGACGCGCGTGGCCGGAAGTGTGAAACTAAAGCACAGCACGCCAAGCGCGCCAAGGAGAAGAGCTTCTCGTTGCTGAGATGGTCGCACGGATAACACTCCTCCGCTTACAACGAGCACATTCTACTATCGAAGCAATTTTCCAGGTATTTCTACTATAGTGGATTCATAGGGGGTGAGCGAATGGAGCATCCAGGCGCCGATCTGGGAAGCTCGATTCGGGTGCGGCGCGCCGGTCTCGGCTTGAGTCTGGAGGCGCTGGCAGGCCGCTCTGGTATCAGCCGCGCCATGCTCTCGGCTGTGGAGCGGGGCGCCAAGAACCCGACGATCAAGGTAGTATGCCAGATCGCGGAGGCGCTGGGCTGTACCGTGTCCGCGTTGCTGGGGGAACCGGAGCATGACGTGCCGGACATGATCGAGGTTGTGCGCGAGGGAGAGCAGGCGGTGCTCATCGATCCGCAGACAGGCTCGGAACGGCGTCTACTGGCGCCGGCCTTTCTTCAGCACGGCATCGAGATCCTCCGGTACACCATTCCAGCCGGCAGTTCGACCGGCACGTTCCCCCCGCATCGACGGGGCGTGTACGAGCACATGACCGTCATGACGGGTTCCCTGGCATGCTGCCTGGGCGAGAAGAGTATTGATCTCGCGGCTGGCGACTCAGTCTCCTTTCCGGCGGATGTTGGCCACACCTTTCACAATCCGGGCGACGTACCCGTGCAGTACTTTCTGGTCATTGACTCAAGCCGGGGTGACGCTGTGGCCAACAGGGGTGAGCGGTCAAGCGGCCTGCCGATTACGGGCTGTGCATGAGTCGTCATCGCTGTTCCGCCTCTGTCAGTCGATGATCGACCGTCAGGTCGAGTAAGGTGCGTGTCAGGACACTGCGCAGGAGCGGAACCTTGAAGGCGTTGTCCCGCAGCGGCTGGGCATCAGCGAGCTCGGCATCGGCAGCGCGGCGGAACTCGTCCTCCGTTGCTGGAGCGCCACGCAGCGCGGCCTCTGCCCTGGTCGCCCGCCAGGGCGCAGGGGCAACGCCGCCAAACGCCAGGTGCACCTCCTGAACCTCACCGCCGGCCACGTCGATCGCGGCCGCCACCGAGACCAGCGCAAAGGCGTAGGACGCGCGATCGCGGACCTTGCGGTAGCGCGACCGCATGGCGAAGGCCAGCGGGGGCAGGTCGATGGCCGTGATCAGCTCACCGTGCTCCAGCACCGTGTCTCGCTGCGGCATATCGCCGGGCAGCCGGTAGAAGCCGGCCAGCGGGATGGCGCGTTCGCCGCTCGCTCCGCGCACCCACACCACGGCGTCCAGCGCGATCATAGCCACCGCCATGTCCGACGGATGGGTGGCAATGCAGGCCTGGGAGGCGCCCAGGATGGCGAGGTTGCGGTGATAGCCGGTGCGCGCCGGGCAGCCAGTCCCGGGTTCTCGCTTCTTGTAGGGCTTCGAAATATCCTGGAAGTAGACGCAGCGGGTGCGTTGCAGCAGGTTACCACCGGTGGTGGCGAGGTTCCGCAGCTGCCCCCAGGCGCCCGCCAGCAGCGCCTGGGCCAGGACGGGATACTTGGCTCGAATCGTCAGATCGGCGGCGAGGTCGCTGTTCCGCACCGCGGCGCCGATCCTGACGCCACCGTCGGGCAGCGACTCGATCCGGTCGTACGGGAGCCGGCTCACATCGACAAGCACATCTGGCGCCGCCACTCCCAGCTTCATCAGGTCGACCAGGTTGGTTCCCCCGCCCAGGAAGGCGCCGTTTGGCGCGCCGGCCAGCGCGGCCACGGCCGCCGACTTGTACCAGAATCAGAGGACCGTCCGGGGCCTGTCCGCAACTGAGATCCGCCAGGAGGCGCGCCTATTTGCTGCACGCGTTGTCGCGGCCTATGCCGGAGCGTCGTGTGACGAGCAGGGAAACATTCCCGCGCCTGAGTCGTAGGCAGACGCCCACCAGTCCAAGACGGTCGACTGAAGCGCTTCTCAGGTCGCCGTACGCTTGCCACCCGGAGCCCAGTTGAACCCGTGGTGTCGGCCTGCGGGCCGATCCCGCCCAGCTCGTGCCCCGAATGGGGTGCAAGGGGACCAGCTACCTGCCGCTATCGGGGGTTACGACCTATCGGTAGCCCAATCCTCGTGCCGCCTACGTCCGGTAGCCCGTCCCTCGTGCCGCCTACGTCCGGCAGCCCAGCCGTCCTGGCCGCCTGTCTCGCCCAACGGCGCGGGGGACTGGCCCGCAGGCCAGCACTGTCGGCTCTGTGAGTGGATTGTACTCCGCGGCGCTGGGGAATGAATCCCCCACTGCGATGCCACGGACCGCGTCTACCCCTGCACGAGCGTGAGGCCCATGGCTCGATACGGCGCCAGCATGCGCTCGTCCACGGCGCGCTCGGTCACCACGTGCGTGAGCATGGAGAGTGGGCCGACCACGTACGGGGCGGCGGTTCCGAGCTTGTCGCTGGCCGTGACTGCCGCCACCTCGGCTGCCCCCTCGATCATGGCCCGCTTGACGTACACCTCTTCCAGGTTAAGAATGCTCATGCCCACCTCTGGATGCAAGCCGGCCACGCCCAGAATACACAGGTCGGCGCGGATGCCGCGCAAGGCCTCGACCGCCTCGGCGCCGGCCACGGTCAGAGACTCCTTCGCCAGGCAACCGCCCACCAGGACGATCTCGATATGGGGATGCCCATCCAGGGCCATTGCCGCCGGAGGACTGGTGGTCACGACGGTGACCCGCAGATGGAGCGGCAGGTGCTCTGCTACCTGGAGTGCTGTATGTTCGTTGTAATGCACGATACTGCGCGTTTTATCCCATCTGCAACGGCGTTCACCGCTGCCCAGCGCCGTCTGGCGCGGGCGGGATTCGCCATCTTTCTCTTGGTGGGCGCGGTGCAAGCGCTCTATGGTCCGGTGCTGCCCGCCGTACGAGCCTCCTTCGGCCTGAGCATGGCCTCGGGTGGATGGGTGGTCGGGACACATTTCTTCGGATCGGTCGTGGGTGTGCTGCTCTCGTTCGTTCTGGAGGCACGACTGCAACCGCGGATCAGGCTCACAATTGGTCTGATGCTGGTAGCGGTGGGAACCGTGGCCTTTGCCCTGATCCGTGCCTGGCCGTGGGCGTTAGGGGGAGTCCTCTGCATTGGACTGGGGTACGGCATCCTGGTGGTCGCGGTGAACGCGCTGTTTGCCGCCAGCTTTGGCAATCGAAGCACCGCGCTGCTAATTCTCGTCAACGCCGGCTTCGGATTGGGGGCCGTCTTTGGGCCGCTGCTCTACGGGATATTCTCCAGTGGCAATTTCCGGCTGCCATTTCTGGTAGCCGGAGCTCTGGCCATGCTCGGTCTTCCGCTTGGCTGGGTGGTTCCGGAGACCGCGGTGCATGAGGGGCACGATCCAGCGCCTGCTGGTCGCGGCGCTCAGATGGCCCTCGGCGGTTTCATTGCCCTGCTCCTCCTCTACACCGCGCTCGAATCCGACGTGAGCGGCTGGATGGCGACGCATCTGATTTTTCATGGCTATTCGCAAGGGGCAGCGGCGGAACTCACCGCCGCGTTCTGGATGGCGCTCACCGTGGGCCGGCTCCTGTCCGTGCCGATCAGTCTGAGGCTCAAACCGCTGCAGATGATCGCGGGAGCGCTACTGGGCGTGATCGTGCTGGCCCTGGTCGCCCGCCTCAGTACTCTCACCGCTGTGGCCTACGTCTTGATCGGCTTGCTGTTGGCCCCAATCTTCCCGGTTGGTTTCGCCTGGATGCACCAGACATTCCCGAGGCTGCGTGGAGTCGCCTCCATGGCCATGCTGGGAGGGCTCGGCGGCGGACTGATTTTTCCAGTGCTGGTGGGGCGAATCATCGAGGCGAGCACACCCGATGTGCTTCCCCTGGCCTTGGCGGCGATCGCCGTTGCATGTGTGATGGTGAGCCTGAGTCTACCCGGACTGATCAAGGCGGGGCGATAAGCCATGAAGGAGGAAGCCATACAACTGGCTCAGCACGACGAGCGCTCAGCCTCTGAAGATCAACGTGATGACCCGGCAGCTCGGTATGGTTGATCTCTTCTATTCGTCTCTCAAAACTCGAATCGTGGCGAAGACGGGCTCAGTAGTGTCGTTCTTGGGGTGACCGACCAGATAACGTTGAGTTCGTCAGCAATCGCCGCCGTCAGGTTCTCGACATCTACAGAGGCCGAACCATGCAGCCCTTCCGCGACGATCAGGACCGCGGTTGTGGTATCCCGCACAGCGGAATAGCCACTCTGCCGATTAGTCCATCGCCGGGCGTGCGCTCGCCCCGCCTGGTCCGCGAAGATCACTTCATGCATGTCCGAATTCTCTATCTCACCGGAGAAGGTCACATACCGTTCGTCGCCGGCCGCATACCGAACCTCCACGTACTCCGCGATCTTTGAAACATCGAACACGGCCACCGGAATTGCGAAGGCAGGTGAAATTGCATTACGGAGATCGATCAGAGGGTGAATCGGTGGGAGCGACTTTTCCTTATAGTCTCTCCAAATCTCATTCGAATGCTGGGAATACGTCGAAGAAGCTCTACCGACTCGCTAGCGCCAGTTTAGCGCCGAGCGCGACAAAGGAGCCGGCGAAAACACGGCGCATCCAGGACATCACCCGCGGACGGGAGATCACGTGCTGCCGAACCGAGGCGGCGAACACCCCATAGCCGACGAAGACCACGAAGGTGAGCAGCATGAATACCGAGCTCAACTCCAGCATGCGTGAGAAGGCGCCCGGTGCCGTGGTGCTCACGAACTGAGGCAGGAATGCGAAGAAGAAAATGGTAAGTTTCGGATTGAGGATGTTGATCAGGATGCCGGAGATGATCACCCTGGTTGCCGAAGGAGGGGCGGTTTCCTCCTCCACGGTCAGCGCACCCTGGTCTCGTGCCGTGCTCCACGCCATGTAGAGGAGATAGGCCACACCCACATACTTCAGCACCTGAAACGCCAGCGCGCTGGTCTGGAGCAGTGCCGCGAGGCCCATGATCGCCGCCAGCATGGGTGGAACGATGCCAAGGGTGCATCCGGCCGCGGCGATGATGCTGGCGCGAGTGCCGCGCGAGAGGCCGGCCGCCAGCGTATAGAGCACGCCGGTGCCGGGTGTCACCACGATAACGAGCGCAGTCACCAGAAACTCGATGCTCACGGCGACCCTCCTCGTTCCTTACTATTATTGTCCCATGAGCCATGAATGAGAGGGCGGCCCGGTGAACCCGGACCGCCCTCTGCGACTCCACCAGTGGAGTCGTGCGTCGAAACTTAGTGGGGCGTCACGCTCTGGATGGCGCCGTCCTTCATGACGATACGAAGGACGTAGGGGCCTGTCCCACGGTAATGAGCACTGAAGTGGTACGTCGGGCTATGGTGCACCGGAATGAGCTGATGGTTGAGGCGGTGCGTGCCGGCGTCGAGGTTAAAGCCCACGATGCCCCGGCTCTGGGCCAGGTGCCAGGTGAGGTTGACGATTGAGCTGTGATGCTGCACGTGGAAGCTGGCCACGCGAGCGATCGTGGGACTGCTGCTGAGGAGCGTCGCATCGAACGGCGGGGTGGCATCGACGATCCGTCCGATAGTGGCCCCGTTGCTGGCTGGGTCTTGCATGCTCTCGATCGCTTCGGACGGGCCGGCGTAGGCAAAGGCGGTGACGCTGTAGATCGTGTCCGACGCGGAGAGCCCCAGGCTGGACAGCGCGGCGCTCAGGGTCAAGGTATTTCCGCTGACAGTGCCGGTGGTGGGTACCGCGGCCGTACCCGTCTTCGACGTGTAGGAGATGGCGTTCGACGATTTCGCGGTGGCGTTGGTGCCGTCGAGCTTCGCCCCGAAGGCACGGGTCGCACCACCGGCACTCGCTTCGTAGGCCAGGTAGTACACGTCACCTTGACGTGTGTCACTCACGTAGCCGGTCTCAAAGCGGAGGATGTAGAGCAGTCGCGTGGCCGCGGCGGCCGGGTTAGCGGTCGAGTAGGAGACCCCGTTCTGCATGGCGCTATTAAAGCTTGTGATGTCGCTCTGCATGGTCGCGGAGCTGGCATCCAGCAGGTTGATGGTTCCGACAAGCTGGCCGTTATTCACGGTGACAGCGGCGCTGCGCTCGTCCAGCGACTTCAGATCGGTGCTCGGGGTGGATACCACGTTCGGCCAGGTGGCTGCATCGCCGGGGTTCGCCGCTCGACTGTTGGTGGGAATGCTGAGGTTCACGGCGCCGCTCCCCAGAAGCGACGGTCCCTGGGTGATTTTGGCAAAGTGGACGAATGGCTGGCCCCGGCTGGTCGACGAACCCGTATCCCGCCCAAACTGATCGTTGTTGTCGGTATAGACGACGCCGACGCGACCGGACGTATCCATCTGGATGTCGATCAGGTCGAGCAAGGAGCGGTCGCCGGTGCAGGTGGTTCCGCTGGTGCAGATGCTACCGACATGGACCACGCGGTGGCTGACCGCTCCGGTCTGGAAGGCGGGTGCGTTGCCCAACGGATCGGTGGCAATGCTGACGTACGGCTGCCATCGTGCGGTACTGGGGGCGGTGTCCGACGGGCCGGTGTAGTCGGTGGTGCCGTCATACACAATCGCGACATGGCCCGGATCACCCGCTACCACCTCTGGGAAGACGTTGCTGCCCAGGGCCGATGGATTGACCACGTAGGTGTCGGACCAGGTGGTACCCGGGATGCCGCCCACGGCTGGATTATTGGTAGGCAGACCGATCTGGGAGTATCGATATTTGACCACGCCGCCGGTGACCCAGGTGGCGTACAGGTTGCCCTGGTTGTCCAGGTTGATCCAGGGGAAGATGGCAGGCTGGTCTTTGCTCACGTTGTGGATGCTATAGGCCGTGTTGAGCTGGTAGTCGCTGATCTTCGCGGTGGCTACCTCGAAGCCGTTGCCGTCTCGATAGCCCTGATAGAAGTAGCCGTTCCCCAGGCTCTTCGGGTTCACGTCGACCCGGCTCGGTCCACTCTGGCTGACGCTGACGATCTGAGGATTCACTTGGGGCAGGACGTGGCCGTCGGTGGTGACGCCCTGGACGTACTCGCCTGCCGCTGGGATGTGATACGAGTAAAACGCGTCCAGGGTGACCGGGAGCGGCGTCGGGTTGCCGGCCGTCGCCAGTGGAGTCACCTGGATATTGGGCGCATCCACCGTTGAAATCCACTGGCGGTCGACGGCCGTGGCGGTGTTGCTAATCGGGTGCTCACGGGTGGGCTGGAAGGTGTCGCCCAGGTCGGTTGAACTGGAGAGAGCCTCCTGGGCCACTACCTCCTGCTCACCAAAGTACACGTTGCCGTCGTACTGATTGACGCGATTGACCGAGTCGCCGCCACCTCCTGAAGCACAGCCTGGCGCGTTGCGTACCGAGCACCGAAAATCGAGAATCTGGCGCCAGGTGTCGCCGCCGTTGGTGGTGCGCTGCAGAATATCGCTCTGCGTTCGGCTGCTGAACGGCCAGTCGATAAAGGCGTAGTTCGGGTTGATGCGGCCCGCCGGAGAGTTAGCGACCCCCCGCTCGATGTTCAACTGTGGCTCGGCGCCAAGCAGGTTGGCCGAGACCAGGCTGGAGGGCGCGAACTGCAGGGTGGAGGTGATGCTTCCACCGGTGGTGGTGGGAGGGACTGCCGTGTAAGCGATAGCGGCCGATCCCTGCGCCGGAGTTGGGGTTAGGGCCGTGCCGGCCACGGACCGGATATGGTAGGTTCCGGACTTGGTTGCTGCAAGCTTGAGCTCTTCCTTGCCCGCGCCGACCGGCATATCGTCCGGACTGCCCGGACCCGAGGTCGTGCCATCGGGCGCAACCACGAAGAGGTCGAGGTCGGTCCCACCCGCGGTGGTGCTGGTCCAGGTCAGATCGACCGTCAGGACTCCCTGCATTCCCGCGGGTGGAGCGGCTACTACCAGGTCGAAGTTATCGCATTCCCCCGGTACGCAATTCTGGACGACGGCGGTATTGCCGACGTTGGCGCCCTGCACGGGCGCGAATGACCATGAGGTGTTGGGGCTATTGGGACCTACAGTACCGGTGGGCGGTGTGGATGCATGACTCACAGAGGCTATGTGCCACGATCCCCAGGTCAGACCAAGCAGCAAGAGAACGGCTACGAGCACTCGCAGCGGTGTTTTCCGTAAGACGATCTTCTCCAAAACTCTCTCCCCTTTATGCGTTTGTCGGTATGTGGAACAGCGTGCGCGATCGGCTGGAAACGCAGCCTCCGTAGTGTCCTACATTTCTTCCGAAATATCAATGGGTACGCGAATGCCGGTGCAGCAGCGCGCTGCACGGAATAGTAGTACGTCGGCCCTGGACATACTGGATGCGCCGACGTCCACCCGTGCCCACCTCGCACGCACGCGACTATGTGACTCGTTGCGACTCCGGCAGATCGGTCGGCCCAAGTCCTCTGCTCTCCCGCCATTGCCGGCGCTTGCTGATTGCCAGGGAGCGGTCGGAGGACCAGGGGGCATACGGCGCCATGGTGAGCCGTGCCAAGCCGAGCAGCGCCATGTCGTAATTGACGCGCCAGCCGCGGAAGTCGAGCCAGGCCTGCTCGCGATCGGGCTTGAGGCGCACGCCCTGGGCAGCTAACTGGTCGTACATGGCGACGTACTCTTCTCGGCTGATGCTGATCGTCACCTCGGCTCCAATCTCCGGGATAGGATCGAGCGGCAGTTGGAAAAAGGCGGCGATGCGGCGCAGGGCCAGGAAACCCGCCCGGATGCAGAGCTCCGCCTGCGCGTTACGCGGCTCATCGAGAGACGATGCGACGAAAGAGGCGGTGTCCAACACCGCGCCCGCGGCGGTAACCCACGAGCGTTGCGGCTGCGGTGAGCGAAAGAAGGTGAGTGGCGCCAGCGAGGTATGGCTTTCCTCGATGTCCATAAACCAGGTTTCCCATACCGGCCAGAGATCGTGCAGCCTGTCCAGTCGCTCCAGTTGATTGAACCGCGTGATCATTTCCAGCGCCGAGGGCGGCGAACCAGCCCGTACTTCAAGTTGGGCAACGCCTGCTTCCCGGCGCGACCACGAGGTGTACATAGTGGGGAGGTAGGCAATGAGCAAAGCGATCAGCAGCAGGCCAATGCCGGCTTCCGAGAAGGCCAGCGCCGTTTGGAGAACAGTGCTGACGGGAGAAAATCCCAGAGTGAACACCGACGAGCCGCTGACCGCGAAGGCGTGTTGAACGCCATCGATGCCCAGCGCCCAGAACATCCCCATGTAGCCGACAATCACCAGGATGAGCCAGACCAGGGGCAAGATCAGCAGCGCAATAGGAGCATACAGCGCCATCACGCGATCTCGCTCCTCATAGCTACCTAGCCGGCCGGCAACCAGATCGAAGCCGACGCGTGAGATGGAGAAAACGGCTTTGGTGAGCCGAACGGGCACACCCCGTGGCAGAACGAAGGTGAGGATCACCGAGAGCAAGGTCTGGACTACCACCGCCATGCCTACCAGAAATGCCAGTACCTTCAATGCACCCACAATGCACCCACCCTCACGGTCCTCTCGCCTGGGCCGACCCGGCTCGCTGCCCTCCTAACGATACCGCGAAGCGCGTGGCGCCAAGACGTTGAAAGATAGGCACACTTCTTGCGTAGATCTACATGACAGTCCTGTGACAATGGTCAAATACGAGACAGAGACTGGTTGTAGCGCGATGGGGTCGAGTCGGGCGGCTCCGCACTAGCAGGACACCTCGTACGCTCTTTGGTCCCGGTGCCGCCTGCTTCATCACCGAGAGTTTCACTTGATACAACAGGGTGGGGCACACATGGCGAATCGAAAGGCAGACCCAGAGCAGGTCGTATCGCTGTACCGCGAGTTACACAACCTGGAGCGAACCGGTCGCGAGTTCGGGATCACGCGGGAGCGCGTGCGCCAAATTGTAAACCGGGCTGGACTCGATACGTCACGCATTCTCAAGCCAAAGCCGGAGAAGCCGGAGCGGCTCTGCAAAGAGTGCGGCGCGCCGGTCAACTCGAACAAAGCGTTGTACTGCGAGACCCATCGCAAAGAGAAAAACAAACGGCGCTACCGAGCCATGAAGGCCGATCCCGAGAAGTATCGGCGCTGGCTCGAACTGCTCCGTCAGAACGAGAAGCGCCGCCGCGACCGCGCCCGCGAAGAGATGAACGCCGGACAGGGACGTAAAACGGCCTGATCCGCGCCCCCCCTCCCCCTCGCGGGCGGGATCATTAGAGGCACTGTGTCCCGGAGTAGCTCCCCTCCCGCCTGGAGGGGGGGGCCCTATGATGGTGAGAGCATAGCTGTGGGCAAACCATTCCTCATCAAGGAAATCGCCACAGCGACCCGGCAGCCGGAGAGGGGAACCATGGCTACCTGTACACACCTGGATCACATACACGACGTGACGCCGAGCGCCGAGGGCTGCGAGGACTGTCTGAGGACCGGAGACACCTGGGTGCAGTTGCGCCTCTGCACGGAGTGCGGGCATGTGGGATGCTGTGACAGCTCGAAGAACACGCATGCCACCAAGCACTTTCATGCCACCAACCACCCCATCATCCAGTCCTTTCACTCGGACCGCGATTGGCGCTGGTGTTACGTTGATCAGGTGATGGTGGACTGATGGGCGAGCAGGTGGACGGCGACTACGCAATCTACGGGATTCATCACATCACGCTGGTGGCAAGGAGCGCTGAACGCACCGCTCGGTTTTATCTCAACGTCCTGGGCCTTCACTTCGTCAAGAAGACGGTCAACTTCGACCAGCCCGACACCTATCACCTGTACTTCGGCGATCGCACTGGCTCCCCCGGTACGCTGGTCACCTTTTTCGAGTGGCCGGACGCATCACCGGCCCGCATCGGCATTGGCAGCGCGCATCACTTCGCCCTGACAGTCGACTCCTTCGATGCCTTACTGAAGTGGAAAACCTGGCTACAGCATGCGCATTGCCTGGTAGCGGGGCCGTACGATCATCACGCCTATCAGAGCATCGCCTTTACGGATCCGGACGGCGTGGTGGTGGAGATTGCCACGCGAGGGCCGGGCTGGGAACGCGCCACGGTAGGCGACGAGCCACTTATCCCGTCTGGCCGACACGACCTCTCACGGGAGACCTGGCCGGAGCCGGTGCCGAACATCGCACCGGATATGGCGGTGGGCGCCCTGCACCATATTTCGGCCATCACCTCTGATATGGAACGAACCAATGCCTTCTACGACGAGCTGCTTGGTCTGCACTGCCTGCTCAAGACGGTCGAACCGGGTGGCACGCGAGCGCCGCGCTGGTACTGGAGTGCGGAGCCGAGCGGGGAGCCTGGTCGTCTGGGAGCGGTAATCACCTACGCTGCTCACGGCGACGTCGATCCTCCTATCCAGGGACAGGTGGGCCATGGCGCCACGCACCATTTCGCGCTGCAAGTAGCGGACGATGACGCCTTGAAGTACTGGCGAGAGCGGCTGCGGCAAACCGGTCTGGATGTGACCCCGGTGCTCGACCGGAACTACTTCCACTCGATCTATTTCACCGATCCCGATGGCCTCATCATGGAGATGGCCACCATCCCGCCCGGCTTTCTGATCGATCAGCCGGAGGATCGACTTGGCATTGATCTAGCGCTTCCACCCTGGCTCGAGGCCGACCGGCGACGCATCGAGACGGCCTTGCCTCCCATGCAGGTAGTGCGCGAACCACATCTCACCTAATACCCAACGGTCCACATCGGACCAACGCGAATAAAAGGCAAAGATCTGATGGGCGGATGGCACCGGGTACAAACCACCTATCCCAGCAGCATCTGGCGGCTGAAGCAGTCGTTCATCGAAAACAAGCAACGCGGAGAGTAAAGACGAGCGCTAGTAGCCCTGACAGCCGGCGCACTTGGAGCCTTGAGCCATGGGCCGTCGCGGAGGCATAACCGCCGGCTTCTTGATGGAGAAGCCGAGCCGGCCCATTGCTCCCGGCACGGTCCGGCGCGTGGTGTCCTACTTCGCCCCATACCGCTTGCAGGTGACATTGGTGCTGGTGGCGATTCTGGTCATCGCCCTGCTGGGCATTGTTAATCCCATCCTGCTCAAGCTCATCATCGACGGCGCGATTCTGCATCACGATCTCGGCAAGCTGACCCTCTACGTCGGGCTGATGATCGTGATTCCGGTGGTCACCGGGTTGATCGGCGTCGGGCAGACCTACGCGAATAATCTGGTTGGCCAGCGGGTGATGCGCGACCTGCGCAACAACCTGTACAACCACCTGCGGGCCATGTCGCTTCGCTTCTTCAGCGGTACCCGTACCGGCGAGATTCAATCGCGACTCTCGAATGACGTGGGTGGCGTGCAGAGCGTCATTACCAACACCGCCACCAGCGTGGTCTCCAATATCACCACCACGCTCTCGACCATCGTTGCCATGTTCATCATTTCCTGGCAACTCACCCTGATCTCGCTGGCCCTGCTGCCCCTCTTCCTCTATATCACCTATCGGGTCGGCGCCATCCGTCGAGAGTTGAGCAAGAACACGCAGCGCAGCCTGGCGGACATGAGTGCCCTGACGGAGGAGACGCTGTCCGTCTCCGGGGTACTGCTCACCAAAGCGTTCGGTCGCCAGCGGCAATCGAGCGACCGCTTCATGCGGGAGAATCAGCGTCTGGCCGACCTGGAGCTGCGGCAGCAGATGGTCGGGCGTTGGTTCTTCATGACCATCTCGACCTTTTTCTCGATTACGCCGGCCGTGGTGTACTACGTAGCCGGACGCATGATTCTCGGCACAGCACCGGGACATGTCGCTGCTATCTCCGTGGGTGGCATCGTCGCCTTCACGACGCTGCAGCGCGCGCTCTTCTTCCCACTGGGCCAGTTACTGAATGTCCAGGTCGAGATTCAGGGGACACTGGCCCTCTTCGACCGCATCTTCGAGTATCTCGACCTGCCGATCGAGATCAAGAGTAAGCCGGCGGCGGTGGTACTGGATCCATCACGAGTGGAGGGGCGAATCACCTTCGACCATGTTTCTTTTCAGTACGACGCGGCTGCCGAGCGGCTGGCCCTGGAGGACGTTTCGTTCGATGCACTGCCAGGGCAGCTGGTAGCGCTGGTCGGTCCGAGTGGGGCCGGCAAGACCACGACGTCGTATCTGGTCACCCGGCTGTACGACGTGACGAACGGCGCGGTCCGGATTGATGGTCTGGACGTGCGCGACATCCAACTCGAATCGCTGGCTGAATCGATCGGCATGGTGACCCAGGAGACCTACCTCTTCCACACCTCGATCCGCGATAATCTGCTGTTCGCTCGTCCCGATGCCGGCGACGACGAAATACTGGCTGCGGCTCGGGCCGCCAACATCTACGACCGCATCGCCGAGCTGCCCGAGGGGCTGGACACTATCGTGGGCGAGCGCGGCTATCGCATGTCCGGCGGCGAGAAGCAGCGGTTGGCCATCGCACGCGTGGTGCTGAAAAATCCACGCATCTTGATCCTGGACGAGGCCACCAGCGCACTCGACACCCACTCGGAGCGACTCATCCAGGCTGCTCTGCGCCCGCTGATGAAGGGGCGCACCACCCTGGCCATCGCGCACCGCCTCTCCACCATCCTGGCGGCGGACCAGATTCTGATGGTCGAGCGCGGCCAGATCGTCGAGCGCGGCACGCACGAAGTACTGCTCCGCCAACACGGCGCCTACGCCCGTCTCTACCACGAGCAGTTTGCCGATGGGCGAGTGGAAGCCCAGTGTGAGGATGGCGTGGTGACGGCAGTGTCGTAATCTGGCGACAAACAAAAATGGCTCCGAGTGCCCACGATTGTGGTACCGATCGTGCTGATCGCGCTTCCCGCAAGGCTTTCGCCTGATCGAGATACCGCGTTCGTTCTCCGCCGTTACCTGTAGGCCGGGCTTGCGCCCCTGCCCCTGGCTCACCGCGGAGGCCGTTTCGGTGGTCCGTGTCGTGCTCACTCGAAGCACCCTTAATGTAGCAGGGACTAGAGGACCTTGCAAGGGGTTTTTGGATAGATTTCGGGTTATCCACAAGATTGGTAGATAGGTGCATAGAGGCATAGTGTTATGAATTGCAAGCCGCCTCAGCTGAGTGACAATCCGGTGCAGAGGCGGCCCCAATGAAGTGGCGATCTCGCTGGGTTGACCGACCGCGCCCCGCGGGATGGCAGCTATTTCCCTGGCACGAACAATAATCCCGTCGGACTCTTGAAACCCATGGCGGCGGGAGAGATGGTGCCGGTGGCAAGGTCGACCGTGCCCAGTAGGCCAGCCACTCCCGAGTCACTCGGAGTCTCCGCGTAGACGTCGCCCGTGGTGAAGTGACCGCTGATGGACCACACAGCGTTGGTGGATCCATCGACGACCAGCAGGCGCCCGGTCTGGCTGGTTGCCCAAACCGTGTCGTCGACCTGGGTTCCCACCGGGATACGAGTCAACGATTGCTTGCTCGTTCCCGGCTGGTGCACGAATACCAGTTCTGAACCGGCCTGGTTGGTCATGACCACGTCGCCCTGCGGATTAACGGTCAGGGAGTCTGGGTCCACCTCGTTCAGGGATACTGTCTGGTTGGTGGTACTATCGGTCGCGGTATCGTCACCCATGACTACCGGTTTCAGGATCACCGTGCCATTGCTCTGTAACTGGATCTGGTCCAGCGCCGCGAACACATTGATACCAGCGCTGTTTAGATTCGGGTTGGACGCAGCAATGAACGCTTTACCATTGACAAATGCGATATCGTCGTAACCGCCTCCGTGTGGGGCAGGCGGGAAGGTATAGTTCGTCAACTGTCCATCTACTGGGTTGATCACGGTCAGGACGGAGTTGCCGTCTTCGTTGGATGACGCCCACACCAGGTGAGTCGACGGGTCGATGCGCAGACCATCACAGTGGCCGGGCACAGCATAGGTGCCACGTACCGCGCAGTCCGCGGTGTATTCGACCACGGTGCTGGTCTTGTTATCGCTACCATCTTTGGCGGTGATGTTCTGATAACCGACATAGGTGTATTCCAGGTAGGAATCGTGCTCCACCGAGTCGGGATGCGAGTAGCTAGCGGTGCCGCTCGCGAACAAGGTGGCCGTGAATCCGGGCATCGGGACCGGCGCGGCCAACGCCGCCGAGCCGGGAGTTGGCGGCGGACCAAGTGCCGCGCCCACACCGATAAGGGCAACTGCGAGCATTACTGTGGGGCCGCGCCGGATAATCGTCATGGGAAGCTCTCCTTCGTCGTATAGCTGCACATTTCTTTCACCGTACGCTGGCGGTGTTGCCAGGGCGTGTCAGAAGTGTTTCCACAGCATTGCGGGTGGTAGTCTCCGCTGATATTGGCTTCTTTGGCTAGCCTGAGGCCATGGAACACACGCGTCGGAGAGCACAGTCGTAGCAAAGGCCGAGCCGTAATTTGTGACAATACGAATAGGATTAGGTCTGGAGGGGGAAGGCGAAATGAACGAACAGCATGGTGAGACTCAGACGCGTCTCTTTACGCTTATTTTTGGTGTGATTTACCTGGTGGTCGGTATCCTTGGCTTTATTCCGGCGCTGCACACGGCGCCGCCATTGGGTGCGCCACATCTGGATGCCGGCGCCGGCTATGGGTACCTCTTTGGGCTTTTTCCCATCAATGACCTGCACAACGTCGTCCACATCTTGATTGGCATCTTTGGGATTGCGCTCTCTGCCAGGTTCTCGGCCGCACGTCTCTACTGCCGCACCCTGTTCGTCGTGTTTGGAGCGGTCGCCTTTCTCGGCTTTATTCCCCAGGCGGACGTCCTCTTCGGTCTGCTTCCGATCTTTGGCAACGACACCTGGCTCAATGCCGTCAGCGCGATTATCGTCGCCTACTTCGGGTACGTGGCCACCGAGCCGACTCGAATGGAAGGCGCGCACGAAGCCGCCTGACGCTCAGCTGCTTTGTGGGCATGGAGCACGCTCGGGAGGAGTCGCGCATGCCAAGGAACAGTGTGATACTGCGCCGTCCCGCCAGGATTCGTAGAAACAACCTTCAGGTTGTCTGGTGGAGGCGCCGCGCGCAAGCGCCGGCACCAGCCCGTCCCACGGCATTACCGTACTTCGGCATCTCGCCGCCCCCGGGACCAGCGTCCGCCTGACATGCCCCTCCCCTGCACAGCTCCGTGGTCACCTGCGCACGGGTCCGGTCTCCCACCACCGAGAGGAGCAGGGAAGCACTCAGGGGTGGCTCGACCGCTCCATTCCACGAGCACAGGCGAGGAGCAAGCATGGTGGTACGTCCCAGGACCGGCGCTCCCGCGCGGTCCTTCCCTTGACGGTCTGAAGACCGATTCTACGGTGGAGTAGCTCCCCTCCCCCCGCGAGGGGGAGGGGTTTGGGGGAGGGGGGGCATTCACGGTAGTGAATGGAATAACCCCCCGCCTATAACAACGTAGTACGCTGGAGAAAGACCGCATGGGAGTGAACCGCCTGACATGATTGTTGAACAGATTCGGTACTACATCCGCGAGGAAGATCGCGAGTCGGTGCTGAGGGCACGCCGGGAGGTGGTTCGCATTCGCAGCCAGGTCGGGGTCCCGGCCGGCCAGATTCTGGTGGCGGATGATGGACCCGAGGGTGGGCCGGCGTTGATCTGGCAGTGTGGCTACGCCGACGAGGGCGAGATGGGCATGGCGGAGGCGGCCTTGATCGGCCATGCGGAGTACGAGGCCGCTCGCGAGGAGCTAGGGACGCTGGTGATACGGGTGGAACTGGAGCTCTACATGAACGATGTTGCGAACGAGGGCTGAGGCCGGCGGCTGAGAATCGCCTACGTTGCGCCGTGGTACCCTCCCGTGGTGGGCGGCGTGGAAACGCACGTGGCCGCGCTGGCGGTGCGCCTTGCAGCCCGAGGACACGAGGTCGAGGTGCTTACCCAGCAGAAAGTCCGGGGCGTCACCTCGATCGAGCGCATTGAAGGCGTGACCGTGCGCCGTTTCCCGCTGGCGCTGCAGGAGCCGATCTATGCGCTGGCGCCAGGCATATGGCGATATCTCCGGCAGCACGGCGCCCGGTACGATCTGGTTCATGCCCACAGTTATCACGCCTTTCCGGCGCTGTTCACGGCTCTGGCGGGTCGTCACCCGCTGGTCCTTACTCCGCACTATCACGGTGGCGGCCACATGCCTCTGGGTCGCGCTTTGCACGTCCCGTATCGCCGCGCCCTGGGTTCGCTGATGCTGGGGCGCGCTGACGCGATTATTTGCGTGTCGCACAGTGAAGCCGCACTGCTGCTCCGCCACTTTCCGGCGGCGGCAAATCGGATCTCGGTGATTCCCAACGGGGTGGATGTGGCTGCCGTCCGTGGCGTACAGCCATTTCCTGACCACCAGAAGCATCTGATCCTGAGCGCCGGCCGATTGGCGGCCTACAAGGGGGTCGATCGCGTGTTAGGTGCGCTGGCCCGACTCGACGATCGTTTCGAGTTGTGCGTGATTGGCGACGGGCCAGCTCGGGCCGATCTGGAAGCAGTCGCGGCCCGGCTCGGTGTAAAGGCGCGAGTCCACTTTCTGGGCCAGGTGGATCAAGCGCAGCTGTACCGCTGGTACCGAACCGCCGCGGTCTACGCCAGCCTCTCCAGCCAGGAGGCGTTTGGCATGACCGTACTGGAAGCACTGGCCGCCGGCGCAGCTGTGATCGCCTCCGATATCCCGGCCCACCGAGAAGTCCTGCGCATGGCCGGCCCGGTCAGGGCCGCGCTCGTCCCGGTAGATGTGCCATCCGCTGAGGTGGCCGCGGCTATGCAGGCGATGGCGGATAATCCGCCGGGCACGAGGGAAAGACCGGACATCCGGTCCTGGGACGACGTAGTTCAGCAAACGCTCATGGTGTACGACGCACTCCTGTAGAGGATCGCCGTGCCCGGACTGGGGAGAGATTTGGGCCCGTGCGCTACAGTTGAACTGGAAGGACAGACGAGCGTGGGCGACAGCGAGATGCACGGCCTGGATTTGGAAGGACCGGAGACAGAGCACGATACCGGCCGGCAGACCTACACGGTGCACGGTGCGGAGCACGATACGCACTTCACCGTGAAGCCGGACAGTGGCGGCAGCGGGTGGGATGTCTCCATCGAGGGGCTGCCGGAGCCGGCGATCAGTCACGCGGAACCGTGGCCAACGGCGGAGGCAGCACGCGACGCCGCGCTGGGCGTGCTCCATACCCTGTTCGAACTGGAACGGATGCAGCGGGTGGATCAAGGTCTGGAAGCCCCTCCGGGCGCGGACGAGGACGAGTCCGAAGAGGTCAAGTAGGACTTGGACAGGGTAGTCAAGCATTTGAGGCGACTCATGCCGCGTTGACGAAGCGGTCCCCGCCTATTTCCCCGCCCGATAGGTAACGATCTCGACCTCGGATGTCGTGATCATCCCTTCCGTGATCATCTCATCGAGACAGGGCAGAAATTCTCTGATCTTCTCGTCCGTGTCGACGAGTTCGATGACGACGGGGCGATCCTGAGAGAGCGAAAAGAGATGCGTCTCGTGGACCACGCTGTGGGCGCCGAAACCCATGATGCCCCGTGCAACCGTTGCTCCCGCCATTCCTCGTTTTCGCGCCTCCTGAACAATCGCGATATACAGATTCTTCCCGCGCCACCTATCGCTCTCGCCGATGTAGATGCGTACCCGACGGCCATTTCCCTCGATCTTCATTGTCTCCCTCCTAGGCGGACTCTTCGCGGTCGTCCGTCTCGATGAGCGCCATATCCTGCTCTGGCACACCCGTGCGGCGACGACCCGTTTCCAGGCGGCGCAGCACCCCTTCCGCCAGCCGTTCGAGTAGGGAAACCAGCTCTCGCCCCCCCAGGACGCCGGCTGCCGCGGCGACGATTCCCCCAACGAGGGTGCTTAGGACGTAGATGAGGGCAAGGAATGGGTGGTTATCGCGCGCGAGGACATCCGCACCCCACGCGAACGTGCTGAACGTTGTAAAGCCGCCGAGAACGCCGACTGCGAGCAAGAGGCGCACCTCGACCGACATGAGGTCTGCCTCGTCGGCCAGCACGAAGACAACTCCCAGGCCGAAGGCGCCCAGGAGATTGATGAGCCAGACGACCAGCGGAAACGAAGAGTTCCACCCAGATGTCGCCTGCAAGAGTACGGCACGGACGCAACTGCCAATCCCACCGCCCAGGAACACCACCACCGCTCGTCGCATTGGCGCTCCCTATGCTCCCCGCAAAGTGTGCCCGAGAAGGCCGCCAAGGCCAGCCGCACTGAGCCCAAGCACGATCGGAGCGATGAGGCCGAAGAAGGCCGGGCGCCGGCCGCCATCCAGAAACAGAATCACGCCTTCCAGCGCGTAGGTGCTGAAGGTCGTGTAGCCGCCGAGGAATCCGGTAGCCAGCAACTCGTTGATGCTCCCCGCGTGGGCACTGCCGGCGATTATCGTGGCCAGAAGACCAAGCGCGAAACATCCACTCACGTTAATAAGGAAGGTACCGAGAGGGAAGGCGCCGCCGTATCGCTGACCCACGAAACGGCCAAAGACATATCGACCGGTGGCGCCCGCGCCGCCGCCCACGAAGATGAGAACCCAGGGGAGAACGGTCATTCCGGACTTCCCGGGCTGTACTTGATTACGTGAACGGGCGACAGCGTCGCGGTGCCATGCTCTATGACGCCATCGAGCGAGGCCAGAAATTGGCGAATCGCGTCGGCGCTGTCGATGAGCTCTACAATGACCGGCAGATCAACCGAAACATCGACCAGCCGTGTGGTGTGAAGGCGGCGATGTGCTCCATACCCTTCCATGCAGCGGAGGACGGTTGCTCCCGCCAGACCATCTCGTCGTGCACGCTCGACCAGATGCTCGTACAGCGGTTTGTGGTCGTGCCGGAGCGACTCGTCGATGAATATCCGCAGCCGTATCCCGTCATCGCCGCGCTTCATCATAGCCTCCACAGCGGTTCTAGTCTTGTGCAAAAAATTCCCGACACGATGCGTTGCATCGTTCAGGAGTCATCAGCGGGGCCTCGCGGTTTCGAAGTAGCCGGACGCAACTTCGCGGTGGGTCTCCATCACCGTTACCTATGGATAGCACAGACCATGCCGCCTGGGGCAGATACGAATGGAGCACGGAGCGAAACGGGGGAGCACGATCCATGTACCGCGTGCGGTTTCCCGTGTGCTACACTCGATTTGACGAGAGCGATGGAGCCCGCCATAATCGCCCCTCTGGGCTGATGGCTCCTACCAGTCTTCAGGATGAAGTCGGGTAGGGGCTTTTTTCATGTCCCATCTCGGCAGAAATACGGGGCGACCAGCACAGGCATCGCCCCTATTACAGCGAGGGTGCCGATATGCCGGCGGATATCTATCTCACAGCGGGACTCTGGATCGCTCTCGCCCTGGTTGCCTCGCTCATTTCTATTCGGATCGGCGTCTCGGTGGCCCTCCTCGAGATCGGCATGGGCATTCTCGGGGGCAACTTCCTGCACCTGCACGTCACGCTCTGGATTAACTTCCTGGCGTCGTTTGGATCGGTCTTACTTACCTTCCTCGCCGGAGCCGAGATCGACCCCCAGCTCATGCGCGCCCGCTTCAAAGAAGCTGTGGGAATTGGCATCCTCTCATTCCTCCTGCCCTTCCTGGGGGCGTTTGCGTTTACGTACTTCGCCCTGGGATGGAAGCTTCATGCCGCGGAGATCGGCGGCATTGCTCTCTCCACTGCCTCCGTCGCCGTGGTGTACGCGGTCATGGTCGAGACCGGGCTGAACGAAACGGACTTCGGCAAAATCATTCTCTCGGCGGTCTTCGTCACCGATCTCGGTACCGTGCTGGCCCTCGGCATTCTCTTCGCCACCTTCAATGGCTACATGCTGCTCTTTGCCGGTGTGACGATCCCCGTGATCGTGCTGATTCCGCGTTTCACGCGATGGTACTTTGCCAAGGTGGGGGACCGGGTAAGTGAACCGGAGATTAAATACGTCTTTCTCCTGCTGTTCCTGCTAGGTGGACTGGCAACGCTGGCCAACAGCGAGGCGGTTCTCCCTGCGTACCTGATCGGCGTGGCCATGGCCAATTCCCTCCTGGACAACCCAGCACTGGCACGAAGGACACGCAGCATTGCGTTTACAATCCTGACGCCTTTCTACTTCCTCAAGGCGGGGCTTTTCGTATCATTGCCGGCGGTCGTCAGCAGCGTGCTCCTCATCGTCGCTCTCTTCGTCGTTAAGATGGTGACCAAGGTCATCGGGGTGTACCCTACCAGCCTTGCCTTCCGCTTCTCGCCGCGTGAGAGCGCCTACATCACCGCCATGATGTCCACCGGTCTCACGTTCGGCACCATCTCCTCCCTCTTCGGATTGACGCACCACATCATCAATCAGGCCCAGTACACAGTCCTGGTAACGGTCGTCATTATGAGCGCAGTGATCCCGACCCTCATCGGTCAGGCGTTTTTCCGCCCCGATCCATCAATCAGGACGCGAACCGTGCTCAGCGCCGAGGTCGAGGACGAGGTCGACGCGATGCCGGCGCGTACAGGAAGCCATCCCGCCAAGCAACCGAGCGCCTAAAAAGGTGGCTGGCCTTGGACCCAAAGCATCGTTCATCTCTTGACCTTGGTACAGCCATCGTGCTCAATGGCGCTATGTTTCTCATCGTTGGCGCCTTGCTGATCTCCATTGATGGCTTTCCCCAGCGCCTCTTTGGCCTGCTCATCGCCGCGTGGGGCACAATGGCTCTCCTGCGTGGCGTGATGGAGATGTACCGCGCGCGCAAGGGCAAGTGAGGGGACAACCATGGAGGGATCGCGCGAACAGCCATCACGGGCGGGCCTGCCGGTTCCGCGGAGAGCGGTGAGAACCGCTTACCGCTTCGCCATTGGCATGATCTTTGGCGCACTGTTAACCGCCTGCAGCTCATCCGGACACTCGTTGCACGCTTCTGCCCGTCTCGCCGCCGGACAGGCGCAGGTCGCCCGGCTGCCCCATGGCGACGGGTTGCAGTTCTGTGTCTCGGTGCGGGCACGAGACCTCGCGCCCTCGGGATCATCACACGTGTACATCCACTCGATCTCCTCGTTCATCACGACCACGGATGACACTACGCCGGCGCTGCTGGCGATCACGGGACGCTATCCCGGCTGGGACACGCCGGGCACCACGATCTATAACCAGCCATTCAGCAACTCCAATTCGGTATGGCTGGAAATCATCCATGAGTTCCCGTTGGGGATGGCCTGCATTGAGGCGTATGGGCACGGTTTAGCGCCGTCGAGGTATGCGGCGTTTAATCATCGAATCCTTCTATCGTATACCTACGCTCCAGCGCACGGTCCAGGGACTACCTCCCAGAAGCTCTTCCCCATCCATTGGGGTCCATACCTGCACAGGTACTCACCGCGACACCGCCCGAAGCATTAGCGGGTTTTGTAGGACCGAGTGGCAGCGGGAGCGGTCGTAGTCGAGCGAAGTCCTAGCTACCGAGCGTGTCGCTGCTGGCACCTCGAATGGAGGCGTCCACCAGCTCCATGACGTGAGCCGCCGGCAGGCGCCGGCCCAGGCGACGCAGGCTCGCCTGAATCTGCAGATGGCAGCCGGGATTGGCGGTGACCAGGAGTTGGGCGTCCGCCGCCAGGACGTTATGCGCTTTACGCTCGCCCAGCTCACGCCCGGCTTCCGGCTCGAGCAGATTGCAGGTCCCGGCCGAGCCACAGCAGATGTCGCGTTCGCGCGGCATCTCGAACTTGGCGGCGAGATCGCACTGCCTTTGATTGATCGCCCGCTCATACAGTCGTAGGACCGACGAGGGCGTCGTGATCAAGCCTGCAACTCCGCGATCCAGAAGAGCAGGAGAACCGTGAACGCGATACAACACGTTGCCTGCCCTGCTGCTCGCTTCCGGTGTCCGGTCCCGGCGATGGTGTCTCTCCTCCGAGCGTTAACATTCGTCCTCTCACCGCGGCTTCATAGGACCGCGAACTATTTCGTACAACGCACGGGACCGGCGAATGGTTACGTCCCATAGGGCGCCTGACCGACTCCTGTTCGCAGGCAAGGACAAGACGCTCGCCCCAGGACATTGCTGATTTTAGTCGAGGGAGTAGGTGCAAAGAGCCGGTTATGTGGCCACTCAGTCCCGCCCCGGCATCGCCACAGCCATGCCATGTTGCCGAGCCGCGTTTGCCATGCGATCGTCGTAGGTGACGAGCGCTTCGAGCTCGGCGCCCAATTCCAGCGCTGCCGCCAAATGGATCGCGTCCAGGCTGCGGAGCAGGACAGGCGCAAGGTGGGCTGCCCTCTCGAGAAGGAAGCGCGTCAGGCTGACGAGCTGGAGTTGGGAGAGGACGAGCTCGGCTCTGACGACCGTCTCCTGACTCCGACGCCGAGCCGCGCGACCAAGCTCTACTACGCTTAGCTCCGACGAAACGGGTGTCTGTCTACCGACCAGGAACGCAACAAATGCTTCGGACTCGGCCTCGTAGGAGACGAGCTTGACCAATGCCGAGGTATCGAGATAGAGAACCCTACCGTTCGTCGTCACGCATCTCGGCCAGGATAGACGACAAAGATGGCTCGCCCGGCTTGGCGGGAAGAGGGGCGCCCAACTCTGAGAGCTTGCCGATGGCCGGTCGCATCTGCCCGGTCGCGATTAATCGCTCGATGATACCTTCTCCTGGTGTAGGAACCAGCAAAGCCACCGGCCGGCCGCGGTCAGTAATCTCGAAGGACTCGCCTCTCTGGACCCGTTGCAGCCACTCGCTGGCGTTCTGGCGTAGCTCTCGCACTCCGACGCGTTCCATAGTGCTACATGGTAGCACGTTCCCCCCGGTTACCGGGACGAACAGTCCAGAGTCCAAATGCTGCGGCAGCTCCTCAATTTGCCAACGAATAATTCAGACTAGCTACCGAGCGTGTCGCTGCTGGCGCCTCGAATGGAGGCGTCCACCAACTCCATGACGTGTGCCGCCGGCAGGTTCCGGCCCAGGCGACGCAGGCTCGCCTGAATCTGCAGATGGCAGCCGGGATTGGCGGTGACCAGGAGTTGGGCGTCCGCCGCCAGGACGTTGTGCGCTTTGCGATCGCCCAGCTCACGCCCGGCTTCCGGCTCGAGCAGATTGTAAGTCCCGGCCGAGCCACAGCAGATGTCGCGTTCGCGCGGCACCTCTCTCAGCGTCAGTTCCGGGATTTGCTGCAAGGTGGCGCGTGGCTGGCGGGTGATGCCCTGGCCGTGCTGCAGGTGGCAGGCATCGTGGTAGACCACGGTGACCGGCAGCGGGTGCCGCTCGGCCAGGGGGCCGATCTCCTGCAGAAACTCCGAAGCGTCGCGCACCTTTGCCGAGAAGCGCCGCGCCCGTTCCGCGTACTGGGGATCGTCGCGCAGCAGGTGCCCGTACTCTTTCATCGCGGAGCCGCAGCCGGCCACGTTCACGATCACGGCGTCCACCTGGGCGGCCTCGAAGGCGTCGATGGTGTCACGGGCAAACGCCATGCCCTCCACTTCGCGACCGCCGTGCAGCGAGAGCGCGCCACAGCATCCCTGGCCGGGAGGCGCGGCCACGCCGCATCCCTCGGCGGCCAGTACGCGCACCGTGGCGGCGTTGACGTGGGGGAAGAAGGTCCGTTGCACGCAGCCCAGTAACACACCGACCCTGGCACGTTGGACGCCAGCGGCAGGCGTCCAGGCCGGGACTGTCTTGTCCCGTGCCGGAATCGGCGGCATCAATTCTTCCATCGAGCGCAGCCGTTGGGGTAGCAGTTGCAGTACGGCGCTGCGCTGGACGGCTCGCTGTACACCGGCACGCTGGTAGAGCTTGAGCGGCAGAGTCATCAGTCGCAGCCGTCGTGGGTAGGGAAATAGCCGGTAGATCAGCTCACGGAAGACGCGATCGGCCGGGGTGCGCTCGTGACGCCGCTCCACCTGCTGGCGCGTGGCCTCGATCAGTTTCTCATACTGGACGCCGGAGGGGCAGGCGGTAACACAGGCCAGACACCCCAAGCAGAGGTCGAAGTGGCGCACCATGGTGCTGTTCATCGCCTCGCCCTCCGACGCCTGCTTCATCAGGTGGATCCGCCCACGTGGCGAGTCCATCTCCTCGCCAAAGAGCAGATAGGTGGGGCAGGTGGGGAGACAGAAGCCGCAGTGGACACAGTCGTCGATTAGCTCTCGGGCCGGTGGGTGATGTCCGTCGAAGGCGGGGAGCAGGCTGAAAGCGCTCTCCGATCGGCCGGCGCCAACCGTGGCTTGGGCGGTTTCGGGACCTGCCACGCCGACATCCTGGACGAGATCGCTCGGTTCTGCCGCGCCGCCGGCCTGGGCCGCGGCCTCGGAGTGGGAAGGAAGGTCGGTCATATCACCAGCCTCCCACGAATCGTCCTGGATTCATCACGCCGTCCGGATCGAAGCGCTCTTTGACTCGCCGCATCAACGGTAAGGCGCCGGCGTCCGCGCCCCACACGTCGACCGCTTGCTTCACCTCGATTGGCGCCTGCCGAATCACCACGCTGCCACCCTCCGCCATAATCCGTTCGCGCGCGTCGCGTACCACACTCTCTCGTTTCGGTACGCCGGCCCCAAGCGTGGCATAGGTGATGCCGCTGCCCGCGTGGCCTCGTATCCGCGTTCCTCCCGACTCGCGTAGCAGTTCTACCGTGGCTGGCAGTGCCGTCACGCAGTGGCTCACCACCAACTCCACGTCGCGCGGCGAGCCACCACCTGCCTCCGCTCGCCTTGAATCCCAGAAATCGCGCTCCGCGCCATCAATGAGCACCTGCGTCTCTGCCACCGGGAACAAGCCCATCATCGCCTCGACCTGGGCCATCACCCCCGGTTCAATACCCTCAAAGCGAACGGCCAACTCATACTCCTCATCGAGGCGCCAGTACTCCATGGTGGCTGGAACCAAGGGTGAACCAAGCACCGCCGCGAGCACTGAGGCGATATCGGCGCCGCGCCAGAGCACGGTGCCGGTAGCAGCCGGCACCGGATGCAAACGGAAGATGGCCTCGACGATCAGTCCGAGCGTGCCCAAGGAGCCGGTGAAGAGCTTGCACAGATCGTAGCCGGCCACGTTCTTCACCACCTTGCCACCCGCGTGGGCCACCGTGCCGTCCGGCAGCAGGTAGGTGATGCCGATCAGCAGGTCGCGCACCGTGCCGTAGCGCAGGCGATGGGGACCGGAGGCGTTGGCGGCGATGATGCCTCCGATGGTTGCCTCTGCCTCGAATGGATCGAGGGCGAGCCATTGTCCGGCCTGGATCAGCACCTGCTGCACGTCTGTGAGGCGGGCGCCGGCTTCCACGCGAACCACCAGGTCGCCGGCCGCGTGCTCCAGGACGCGGTCCAGCCGGGCCGTGCTCAGCAGCAGATCCACCCGTCGCGGGATATTGCCCCGGCCCATCTTGGTTCCACCACCTCGGGGCGCCACCGCCAGGCCGTGCTGCTGGGCCAGTCTCAGCACGTCGGCGGCCTCCTGGGCTGAGCCCGGTTCGGCTACCAGGCTGGGCTGCACACCGTCGATTGCGTCCGTCAGTATAGCCGGTCGCACAGAACGACCAAGGAGGTTGGCGATGTCTTCCAGGGCCACCGAGGTTGCCATCACATTCGCTCCGCCATGCCCGCTCTCTCCAGTGGGTGCATGCGATACGGTCCCGGCACCTCGCCACAGAGACGCGGCGTGGGAAAAACCTTGCCGGGGTTGCAGAGATGCGCTGGATCGAAGGCGCAGCGCAGCAGCTGCATCACCGCCAAATCCGTGGCCGTGAACATGTCGGCCATATAGCGCTTCTTGTCATACCCGACGCCGTGCTCGCCGGTGATCGAGCCGCCGTGCGCCAGGCAGGCACGCAGAATCTCGCCGGCCAGCTGTTCGGCGCGTTCCGCCTGCCCCTCTTGCTCGGCATCGTACAGGACCAGCGGGTGGAGATTGCCGTCTCCGGCGTGGAACACGTTGGCCACCCGCAGGCCGTGCTCTTGGCTCAAGCGGGCCATCTCACCCAGCACAGCGGGGAGCGCAGTACGCGGGATCACGCCGTCCTGTACATAGTAGTCGGGGCTGATCCGCCCCATGGCCGCGAAGGCGGCTTTGCGGCCCTTCCACATCAGCATCCGCTCCGCGTCGTCGCGGGCCACCCGCAGTTCGGTGCAGCCATGCTCTCGACAGATCCGCTCCACCGCGACGAACTGCTCCTCCACCTCGGTGGCCGGACCGTCCAGCTCGACGATCAGCAGGCCGCCGACATCGGGTGGATAGCCCGCGTGGACCGCGGCCTCCGCCGCCTGCCGGGAGAGGGCATCCATCATCTCTACCGCGGCCGGCACAATTCCGGCGGCGATGATTCCCGAGACTGCCCCGCCCGCCTCTTCCATACTGCCGAAGGCGGCCAGCAGGGTACGCACCGCCTCCGGCTTACGTATGATTCGTAGTGTGATCTTGGTGGCAATGCCCAGCGTCCCCTCCGAGCCGACAAACGCGCCCACCAGGTCATACCCCGGTGTGTCGAGCACCTTGCCGCCCAGCTGCACCACCTCACCGTCCGGCAGCACCACCTCCAACCCAGTCACGTGATTGGTGGTGAATCCGTACTTCAAACAGTGTGCTCCGCCCGAGTTTTCGGCGACATTGCCGCCAATTGAACAGACCAGCTGGCTGGATGGGTCCGGCGCATAGTAATAGCCGGCGGGCGCAACTTCCTCGGTAACCCACAGATTGATCACTCCCGGCTCGACCACCACACGCTGATTCGGCAGGTCCACCTCCAGAATCCGGCGCATCCGAGAGAGCACGATCAGCACCCCCTCCTCAACCGGCAGTGCCCCGCCGGAAAGCCCAGTGCCGGAGCCGCGGGCCACAAAGGGCACGCCGGCCCGGTGGCAGATGCGCACCGCTGCCTGTACCTCTTCGGCCGTCTCCGGCAGCACCACCAGACTGGGAATGACCCGGTAGCTGGTGAGCCCGTCGCACTCGTAAGTTCGCAACTGTTCCCGTTCGGCAATCACGCCGTCCGAGCCCAGTGCCCCCAGCATCTGCTGGATCAGATCCGCTCTACCCATCACTCACTGTCTTTTCGAGTGGTTGGATTGGACTTCCCGCGCCCAGGCGTTCCAAGTGTGGCTGTGTCGAATGAACCGAACATGCAGCGTCGCAGGTATCATACCTCGACTATGCCAGATGTCGGGGGTACAATTCCGTGAAAGCGGTGAGGAGTGCGGTTGATGGTAGATACGATCCGGGAGCACATCGAAATTGTTCCGGGCGAGAGTAGGCCCAAGGCACGGATCGCCGGGCATCGCATTCGCGTGCAAGACGTGGCGCTCTGGCACGAGAAGCTCGGTATGTCGGTGGATGAGATTGTGTACCAGTACCCGACCATCACGCTCGCCGATGTCTATGCGGCACTGGCGTACTACTGGGATCATCGCAACGAGATTGAGCGCGCTATCAGACAGGAGCGCGCCGTAGTGGATGAGTTCCGCCGGTCGCATCTCGGGCCACTGCAACGAAAGTTGGCCGCTCCTCCCACCACCGGTATAGGCAAGCAAGGACATGGCACAATCTGACGAGCGACCTACACGATCCAGCCGCCGCGGAGCCAGAAGGCGGTAAAGACCCCCTGGAGCAGAAACCCACCTGCAACCACCAGCAGGTCCAGCCAGGGCCGGCGCGACATCCAGCGACCCAGTATCACGAAGATCGGCGCCGACATCAAGATGTACCGTGACTCCCCATTGAACGGGTCAAAGTCGAGCGGCACGGCGGCAGTTATGAGCACTCCGATCACCATAACCATGTAGAGGGTGAAGACAGGCGGCATGCGGCGCGCAGCGATGATTGTGAGGATGATAAACAGCACCACGGCGCCGAGGTCCATCAGTACCCGAGCCTGGACAAACGTCCAGGCAGGGATATTGTGCAACGTAGTGAACGCGATACCAATCGTGTTCCAGGGCAATAGTGCCTGGTGATCCCAGCTGCTGCGCTGCGCTTTGATCCAGATCAGCGGATCGTCGAACTTGGACCACAGATACGCCCCCCACACCGCCAGTCCCATCGGAACTGCCAGTGCAACCGCCACGCCTTCCGCGATGACCGGTACCGTCAGGCGATCGCGGGAGAGCATCCCCCGTACGTACAGCTGCCGTCCATACTCGAAGATCAACGGTGCGATCAGCGCGAGTCCGGTTGGACGTGATACGCCTGCCAGGAACGCTGTGAGAACCACCCAGCGCCACATGCTTCGCCGCGCGAACAGGAGCGAGAGCGTGCAGAACGCAAGAAACCAGCTATCGGAGTACCCGGCAAAAGTGAAAAATCCCATTGGGTATGCGACTGTCGCCTTGATTGCCCAGCTCGCGGAACTCAACCCGAACTCGTTGGCAGCGAGTAGACCAATGGCAATCAGCGCTACGAGCATACCCACATTGGAGACGATCATCGAAGCGGCCAAGACGTTCGACATTCCGATGACCAGAGCCAGCAGATGTGTCATGAACGGAAAGAACGGGAAGAAACCAGTCGAAGTTTTGGTGTACCCACCTGAGGCGATCGTCGTATACCACCCCACATCCCACTTGTCCCAGGCGTTCAGCAGGACGCCGGCATTGAATACCTTCAGGAGATCCTTCGCTCCGCGCTCGCCGTTCAAGATGACCGCGAAATACGTAAAGATGACGAAGGCGATCCGAGTGACCAGCCACAAACCGGCAGCCTGGAGCGCCACCGCCTTCCATGGCAATGGAGGTGTACTCGGCATCAATCGTACTGATGCACGGAGGTGAGAGGTGTCTTCCGACTCCTCGTTGCGTTCACGGAAGGTGCTGGGCAGCATGGCTGACTTTAGACCGTGGAATACCGACATGAGACTGTCACATTATGCCTGTCGGCATAGAGCAACTGCACCCGCATCCATGGGTCGGAATTTGTGGCTTGCGAAATGCCAGGATCAGCTCTCCGCGAAGAATGTAGCGATTCTCCTCAGGAAGGAATCCGCGCTCCCGAAACAGGGAAACGAGCTCGTTGTGCGTGTAGTGAGCGATGTGTTCATCGGCATAACCGCCCGGTGCGAAAAAGCCGTAGAGCTTCTCCAGCACGACCCACACCCAGGAGGCATAGTCCGGCGTACCCAGCACCAACCGGCCACCCGGGGCCAGAACACGACAGAGTTCGTCAATCATCGGCGAGACCTTGGGCACGTGTTCGATCACCTGCGAGCACACCACACAGGGAAAGGACTCGGTCGGGAACGGCAGCTGGAAGCCAGAACCCTGCACCAGTGGCTTGCCGAATCTGCGGGCATATCGCAGCTTGCGAAGCAGAATATCGACGGCGATGCTGCCCGAGGGTAGCGCCCTAATAATTTGACTCGACCCACAGCCCACATCAAGCACCGCCCCTTCGCCGGCGATCAGCTCGGTCACGTGCTTGAATCTACTCCGCTGCCAGTATCGCTGGAGCGGGATGACGCTATCGTGTGCCCGATCGTCGTAGTCGGCAGCCAGGATCGAATTCCGCAACTTCCACAGGGACCAGAACGTTCGCAGGTAGGCCAGACCGAACGGAATGATTCGTGCGTGCGAGCTTCCATCGGCGCGCGGCGCATATCGCATCGGCGCTTCTTGCACAGTCCAGCCCTCGGCATAGGCGCGTACCAGGACCTCCTGAACGATATCGAAATCGAGCGCGGAAAGTCGGGCGTTGCGGACGGCGTCTGCCTTGAGCAGCCGGAAGCCGCTGGACATGTCATGCACGGAGAGGCTGAGTCCGCGGCTGAAGAACACATTGAGGACGCGGCTCAATAGATACCGATGAATGGGCATCTCCGCCGACCCGCCTGGAGCGTAGCGGGAAGCAATGGTTACTTCCGCATCGTGCCTGCGCCGCCAGAGATCGGGAATAAATGTTGGCTGATGTGAGAGATCGGCATCCATGGTAAGTAGATAGGCGCCCTTTGCGTCCTTGAACGCGGTTTGCAAGGCGCCGCCGTAGCCACGCTGCTGCTGAAGAACGACTCTCGCGCCGAAACGTTCTGCCACCTCGACAGTCTCGCCATCGGTCTCATTGGTGACGATCAGGATCTCATAGTCGATATCTATCCCGCCGATCACCTCGCATAGTCCGGGCAGTAGGACGGCCAGATTCGGTCCCTCGTGGAGCGCTGGAATAATAACCGAGAGATCTAGCGGGATGGAACTCGCGCTCACCGCGCCATGGCCGAATGCCGGCTGGGCACTATCCTTCCGGGGGCCAGGAAGGTAAGTTTTCAGGCTCGACCTCCATCCATTTCTCGCCCTCGTCGTTCAGCATGACTGGGATTCCCTCTCGAATTGGATACTTGCGCGTGCACTCGGCGATCAGCCAGACATCCTTATAGAGAGTCAGCCGCCCGTCATCCTGGCCCGCACCTCGCGTTGCTGCGACACAGTGCGGACAGCGCAGCAACTCGATAACCCATGAATTAGGCGCCGCCACCCCTCGTCCCCTCCTGCTCTGAATCCCTGTTTCCGAGGCAACGGGGTATTCTACACGTTCCTTTCCAGGACATCGGTGAGGAGCGCAGCTGATGGTCGATACGATCCGGGAGCACGTCGAAGTTGTTCCCGGCGAGGCTGGACTCGCGGCACGAATCGCCGGAGAGATGCAGCACTATTCTTCGATGGTCAAGCCATCGTCGTGCGCCGTTCTTCTAGCGGTTGCACACGTTGGATTCCCTGCGGCGGCTGGCGCCATTGGACAGCACTGCAAAGGACAGCCGACACAAATTGGTTGAGGCTCACGTCCTCCTCCTCGGCGGCTCCGACGAGTTCTCCATGCAAGGTCCGTGGAAGGCGCACGACAAACTTCCCGCTGTACGGTGTCAGTTCGCGTGGTTCCGGAATCGACTGTCCATCCGCCAGCGCGACCGAGATCCATCCCGCCATTGCATCGTGAATGTTCTGGTATGCCTCCTCGACCGTTCGGCCCTAGCAGTAACACCCGTGCAGTTCCTCAACCTCGGCCACAAAGCCCTCGGTACCATCCTCATCCCGGTCCGGTATCAAAATTACTCTATTCAAAATTACTCTATAAGGAAGGTGGAGATACTCCTCAACCGTCCCGAATCCGTCGACAGACGGCCCACTGGATCTATTCGGCCAATTCGTTGGCGCGTGGGAGCTAGAATGGCGCGGGGCAGCCCGCATCTACCCGCAAAGTCATGTAAGACGTACCGACGACTCAGGCATCACCAGCTCTGATCGCCTCATGGCCCTGCCCATACTGGATCGAAGGTGCATCGACAGCGCTGATCGCCGGGTCCCTGTGTCCTCGTCCTGGAGCCCGAACAGTTGCCTGGGGCAGTGACCCCGAATCGGCAAGGATGGGCGCAGGCCCGAGGACCGGCGCCGTCATGACCGATGCGTCCCCTGAGAAAGGAGTTTCCATGCCTGCCCCCACCATTGGCATTGATGTGAGTAAGGACCGACTCGATGTCGGTGTCTGGCCGAGTCGCGAGACCTGGCAGGCGCCCAACACCCCCGCCGGGATCACCGAACGCACCACCCGGCTCACCGCGCTTGCGCCCACCTGTATTGTGCTGGAGGCCAGTGGCCGCTACGACCATGCGGCCGCTGCCCAGTTGGCCACCGCCCAACTCCCGGTCGCGGTGGTCAATCCCCGGCAGGTGCGTGACGTTGCCCGTGCCACTGGGCACCTGGCCAAGACCGATCGCCTGGCTGCCCTGCTCCTGGCACGCTTTGCCGAGGCGATGCAGCCACCCATTCGTCCCCTCCCCGATGCCACCACCGACGCCCTGCGTGACCTGCTTCCCCGTCGCACCCAGGTCGTCGAGATGCTCACGGCGGAAAAGAATCGGCTCCCCACGGCGGGCGCCGCTGTCCGTCCCCCCATCAAGGCGCACATTGCCTGGCTGGAAGCGCAGCGTGACGACCTCAATGGCGAGGTGTGCGCCAGCCTCTGTCTATGGCGGCAGTGACGGCGGTTCGGTGGAACCCCGCGACTGCAGCCTTCTACACGCGACTGTGCGCGGCCGGCAAACCGCCCAAGGTGGCCCTCACGGCCTGCATGCACACGCTCGTGACCATCTGCAATGCC
>JAABUL010000370.1_pt1 | contig 96547 bp, 104 predicted proteins | sample 5559151 | NCBI WGS metagenome assembly JAABUL01 (sample SAMN10711876, study PRJNA513368) | rock metagenome | isolation source: Antarctica rocks | place: Antarctica: Victoria Land, Pudding Butte sud | reverse complement strand
TGGGCCGTTTGTAGCGTTGCGGGTGACGGCGGAGGTCAATCTGTCTTTGAAGGGGCAAGCGTTGGGTAAGAATCTGCCGAAGTACAACGATGTATGAACCAGCTACTAACAGCATCTCTAGCCGGTGTTAAACTCACTATTCCCGAGTTCGAAGGATCGGTCAATCTCAAAGAGCCGGAAAAGAGCAAGCAGCTGAACATTCAGCCCAAGCTCGAGAAGATATTCGAAGCCAAAGCTGCGATATCAGCTACGGCCGGCGTTGGCCTTCCAATCGGTAAGTCTTCATCCCTCCATCGTTCGCGTGTATTCATCACTAATACACACCCAGCCATCGGTTTTGGCATCTCGATACATCCACTCAACTTCAAGAAGAACATTGAGCTCGTCGAAAAGCCCATGGTCGATGGCAGCATCAAGGCCGAGATCTCCACCGATGGCAGCACCGTCAGTGCGCCGTGCAAAGGTCTGGACTGGAACATTCGGTTCAAAAATACTGTCTACTTCAATGCTGCGGACATTAAACAGTTCACCATCAACGAATTCTCCAAAGATATAGCGAAAGGGTGTCTGGAAATCCCTGGGATTGGCGGGACTACCACCACGGCTACGACTGCTGAGACGACAGCAACCACGGGCACAGAGACCACGGGAGAGACCACGGCTACGACTGCTGAGACTACGGCTACGACTGCAGAGACCACAGCGACCACCGAAGGCGCGACTACTGAAGCGACGCCGGCAACAACTGATAATACCCCAACCGAGACAGCCGCAAAGCGTGCGCTGCATGCTCGCGCGGTCGAGACCACAGCACTGCCCACACTTATCGCCCGCGACAGCAACTCAACTTGGCTCCCCTACAACGAGACCGACTTCGCATGGATTGAGGACAACGACAACGATTTCACCGACCGCGAGGAGAACTTCGTCTTCGGCCAGCTAGCATCCAACTCAATCGCGGACGCGCAAGGCGACACCAGTGGCAACCCTTTCGAAGAAGGTGACAAGTACATCACAATCAAATCCGTCAACGGCAACCTCCAACTCGCTCTGGACAACGACGGCAATATCCGTCCATACTCCTCCCAGTACATCGGCATCCGCTGGGAGGAGAACGAAGGGCTCGTATTCGCGGACGAGAGTACACGCGTCTTACACTACTATCCAAGCACGATGAAAAAGCTGGGCGTGAGCAGAATCAGAGGGTCTTCTGACGAAAAGATACCCAAGACGGCGGATCTTGTTGTGCTCCACCCGGCTGCGACAGGTGATAGCAAGACGCCGTATGTGTATGCGGCTGCTGACTCGCAGGGGAACACTTTTCATTTCTTGACTTGTACTTACGATAAGGGCCCGAGCAAGATGTTTTTGGCTAAGGATGTGGAGGCTGGGGCGAAGACGTTGGTGGAGGAGAAGTTGAGGTATATTGTTACGGGTGGTATTGTTGAGGAGTGTTTTGAGTAAGTATGACCCGGATTGGTATGATGGTGAATGTGCTAATGTTGCTGTCAGGTACCCGTGGGTTGTGCCTGCTGGTGCTGAGGGCACTGACGTATGAGTCAAACTTGGTGAGGTCGGAGCAGAATGGTGAGGAAGCGAGCTGGTTCTGCTGGCAAGGCTGGAGGTTCCCCTTTTCACGCACTACCAACTATCATTATCTAGTCTTTCTTCAAGCCGAGCGGCATACTCGACAAGGCCTTTCTTCCTTGGATCGGCGGTTGTCATCGAGGCCCTCGACTACAGCGCATCTAAAACGAAAAATATGTTCTTGGCGATGACGCTGGTCGAGTTGTATGACCTCGAATGGACTCGCGTCTCCTTCGCGTATCCTGCGTAACAACAGCATCGACTACGGAGACGTCGACAGCATCATGTTGTGTCGTCAGTCATCACCACTCGGTTACTAAGAAGGGCTCGGGCATACAGAGGAAGCTACATGCTGCCGTGATTCATGAGAGTCAGGATATAGCAGCCAAATCGAGAGAGGCCATCATGAGTGGGAGGCACAGTACCTCAAGTGCGTCGCATCTACTGTAAGTGGAATACTTCATACTTGAGCCTTGACCTGCCATGTTGCCTTGTTGCCGTGGTCCGTCGGTTTCACACTGCGAGCTTCCGAGTGGCTCTACATGACGTTGTCTCTTTCGATGCCCTGTTCGTTGCATGGCCACTTGCTACTCACAACGGGTTTATTCCGACTCCACCAGGTGACAAGATGCTCCAATCCTGCTCCGGTCTGACAGCTTTCACTGCATGGCATTTCCGGGGCCACAGCTTGGGCATTACTAGGCGGCTGCACAACTTGAATGAATTCCCTTATCCGGAATCGTGCTCTCTTTATTGCATCTATACGACGGAATGACTCAGACATCCTTTCCTGGAGTAAATTAATCGCAGCCACGAAAGAATCGTCCTTCTACCATCCAGAATGTGGTGTGGACTCGATACTTCTCCACCGAAGGCCTAGAAGAGACATCAAGGTCTCTAGAACGCACCTGTTCCACAGATGGCCCGTGATCACACCAACCGGGTAGACGTGTGAGTTCCATGCTGCGTGCAATGGAGTCACGAGTGATGGCGGGCACCGGTGCAACCGACAACCATTCTCAAAAGATGGGCGTCGCCATCCCAGAGCTCCTTTCTTTCCTCCTCATTGACGTTTTACCCGGGCTCATTGCAAAACGACTATGTCCTCAACATCTCCCTGGGAAAGCTGCGCCACGGCGAATTGGCCTACCCCTTGCAACGACGCCCTTGTTAGTACGATAACTCAGGTCGGAGGGGTATGGCTAATGGCTTGCTCGTCTACCACGATGTCTTACGGAACCACAACATATCTGAGGTTGATAGAAGGGCTGTCGCAAGTCTCATATTTTGGACAGGACACCACACAAGCAGTCGTCGGATTCGAAGCGTTCTACAAGACAATGTATTGCCTTGATCCGATGTCTACAACAACGGAAGCTGTTGCCACGACTGGTAGCAGTGTATCTGCAACGGTTGTTAGCACCGGAACGAAGACTAGGTGAGGAGGTGCATGGTAGCATATCTCGGATCATCGTTGACAGCTTCACCAGTACCGCTGCGCCGGACCACACACACTCGTTCAAGCTCAGTACTTCCCTCGGAGCCTTTCTGCCAGCCCTGGCGATTGCAGTCTCTCTCTTCGTGCTTTTCATATGGTGGCTCCTGCGACGACGTTATCGACGCACGAAGGATCCCGGAACAGCGCTCAATGACTGGAATATGCCCGGGAAGCCATCAACTGACGGAATCTCGTCAGACAACACAGCCCGACCATCAAGGGATGGAACCGTGCCATCCGCGGCGGAACTCAACGGCGATGATCAACTGGGAATCTCCACGATACCAGTTTCTCAAGCTGCACAAGGGCAGCCACAGAAGTATGAAGCTTACAGTCCATCGGCTGCTCCAGACGATCCATCACAGTCTCCGCCGACCGCTACGCTGCCCGCTGCAGAGGTGCTGCCGCCGTCAATGCGTGTCTCGAGAAGTGCACAGCAAGATCTTGAAATGAGCCTTGGTGCTGACGGGGCTGGGTCTGCGACTGCTACCGTCTCCGACTCACTGCCGCCACCACAGCCGATACATTCTCTCAACAGCAACGAGCGGACACGCAATGATGCGGACACCGCTAATGGGGCTGGGCAGCCAGTGGATCCTCACGGCGCTGATCAAGGAATGTGGCGATTCTTCAGGATACTACCGATGCGTTCCTGAGGACTGCCTGAGCGGATAGCATGGTTACTCTCGCTTCATGAGACTCTGCGTAGTACGTACCTATACACATACGACGCAGAGCAGCTTCTTGCTGAGCAGCATAATCGCCATCGAGTCACCACTTGAGTTTTGTACACCACAGCATCTCCCAAGCTTCTCGTGAACTACCAGTGCAACTCACATACCTCTTCCAGACAGACGTCTGCGAATCTTGTTCCTACCTTGTCACCGACTCCTGGTTCGCGGACCACCGTAGCTGCAGGTTCCCACGACCAGTGAAACGTCCTCATCGATTCACAGGTTCGACACACCGACGACTGGTACGACCACGCAGCGGCCACGTGCATGCCGCGAAGGCGCTTGTATCCCGTTGGACAGCAGCACGTGCGAAGTTCGGACTCGCTGTACATCGCACGCTTCGCCAGTTCTTCGAGCGCGGGCACCACCACCACTTTGGCCTCGAACGCACCGTTGCCGTCTAATTGGTCAGCCACCATGAACAGCTCCATTGCCAGTCACGCTCTTACGAGTCCCACAACCCAAGTGTCGATAGCGACGACGTTCGGCAGCGCCGACTTTAGTACTGTTTAGTCACCTATCTCGACTTTGATCGGCCCCGCAGGCCATGGACACACTGTCCAAACACAAACGCCTGTTCCACACATCTCGCTTTGTGCAACCTCCAGCTCCGTCGGCTCGTTATCATGCTTCTGCACTCGAATTAGTCAAGCCAGTCTAAACATGACGATGGAAAATGCCAGGTCCCATGCGACATCGACGATGAGGTAGCTTGGAGTGCTGAATTGAGCGACGATAATCGGGACAAGGTAATCCTCGCCTCGACGCCCGTTGGCTCATGCAGTAGACCATGCTGCAGTCTCAGAATCACACTCGTTGCTTTGATTCCAACCGTGTCGACCACGATGGCTTTGTTAGGGTACACGAGGGCAAGGCCAGCAAAGTTCAAATTAGAGATCGCTGCTTGGACGAGAAAACCATAAACGACAGTGACCTGGCAAGAAAGGTGAGCGAAATTGGTTTGCTCACCACGGCGGTATGCGCCGGCACGATGGAGCGACCGCCAAACGAACGTGGAAGGTACATCGACTGCTTCTATATCCTCAGGGCACGGAATCATCAGTAGCAAGAAATTACTTCTGGCCGTCCATGCTCCAAGTACCCGAATCCTTGCGAGAGCCGGTAAGGCAGCGGCATGGTTGCACAATTTGCCTCATGATCGAAGCCAACGAGTACAACTGCGCCAGGTTCACCACCGAGGGCAGCATATGCAGAGTCCTATCCGACTCCAACGTCGTGACATCGATACGTGGAGTCGAACTTCGCAAAGGCGAGAAGCAGACCTTCGACTCTTTTTCGTAGACCTGGGGCGGTGATGAGATCACTAAGAGGATGAACGTCAAGTCCAGCGGGTAGATCGGTCCAGGTGGCTCGTATTCACATCTACGGCTAGGGCGAATTTCGCGCAAGCATTGCGGCGTCTAGGCCGGACTGAAGGAGAGAGTCGATTAGGGCCGTTTCCACACCAGCATTGGAGATTCCAGAAACGCTACGATGCTTACAGATGGTGGCAATTCGTGTTCCAGCACCTGTCTCCTGGCTCAACCACACTGTTTGACCCCAAAATTAGCGTGGGTAGAGTTGGTTGTCGACACAAGTGAACCTCTGCGAGATCCGGGCAAATCTGGGCAGGGCAGAGGTGAGCTCATGCGACCTGACGATGAGTACCATCGACGACATGGCGTGGCGCTGCAGACCATTGCTTTGGTATAGTAGGATGTCGAAGCACGGGGTGGACCTTGAGAAGACCGTCAGCCAGAAGATCATGTCCATTAGATGATGTCGAGGACTTAGAAAAAATCAGATACCTACAGACATATTCAGTGAACTTCATGCTTGCCGAAGCCAACAGCAGTTCTCAGCTCGAGATGACGTGAAGTCACCTCAGCCTTACACCCTCGTGCCTGGCGTAAAAATGCTTGATGCATCCTCGAGGTTCTACTGCTGATGTTTCAGCGTTTAGGCTTCGCGGATATGCAAGTCATCCCGAGCGAGATGGCGCTTGGCGTCGGTCTGGTGGAGTTGGAGCCGAGGATGCCTTGTCTTGTCTTTCGCTTCGCCTTGTCGGGTATGAGAATGGTTCTGTCGTTGGGTGAGGCTGTGATATCGCGGGAGTCATGTTGCTTGTGGTGTTGGTGTCAGAGACTCGGTAATGACCTTCAGTGAATGGACAAGTGATTGGATATATGCAATTACCTCAAAGAGTTCTGGATCGGCACTCAGATTGAGTTCGTTGAGCTTGGGGTCGAGTTACCGAGTGGAAGGTACGACCGAGATGAATTCAATACTGCACAGCAATTGACATGGACGTGTATTTTGATCATGGAAGTTGCTTCGTAGGGTCACACCGTGATATCATTGTAGAAGCGCACAAGCACAAGCAACTCCCACTCGGAAATAGCGACAGCGACAGGCGTGGCGGCCGTGCACGTGGGAGTTCGAAGCGTGGGCGGGCAATCTCCCTGCCATTTCTGGCAGTCGGCGCTACGCACACCCCGGCGAATCTGGCTCGGTTGCGAGTGTCTCCCCTGCCGCGACAATCCTTCACTCTCCCCCATCCACTCCCTCCCTCACCTCCACCTCTCCGACAACAACCCCCACCTCCTCCTCGCTCGTTTGCGCGGATTGTGTGTGTTGCGGCATCACCAGGGAAAAGTTGGCATATCTGCACGTGTTGGTCGCACGGCAGCTCGCTCGAGCCCTCGAATCTTGCAGGAGCACCTCGCGCTTGAGCTGCAGCAGCTCGGCAAAGTCGCCCACTCGGAGCAATCGCACCTGCCTCACCACAGGATTCGCCGGCTTGTGATTGCAGCAGCGCCAGCCATCCGAAGCCTGATTCAGCGTCACCCTCTGAAACCGCTGCCGCAGCGTGACCACCACGTCTCACCCACCCAGTGAAGGTCAAGGTCAGTTGTCGTTACGTGCTTCCCTCATCCTATACATCGCAGTCTGGGCATTGCGCAAAGGCAGGCGGCGGGCGGATACATTGCGCGAGGCAGGAGAAAAGAAACCAGAGATCCGGCGAGACTTGAGGTGTGAGCGTCGGTCAAGCCATGTCTTCGGCTGCAGTGCAGCAACACACCACCCCACAGCAGTACGCCCAGTCGCCCTCGTCCCAGCACGACCGATACAACGCCGATCAAACCTACAGTCCCTCCCGACGACCAGGCAACGGCAATGCTTCCGCACAGAACACGCCCTACCAGCAGTCCTACTCCTCCCCCTTGTCCAGCGCCGCGACGACGACAACCCCGCGAGGGCCCGCTATGTCCGACAGCAGCAGCCCCGCTTCACCGTCGGCGCCGATGAGCAGCTCCACTTACCAGCAGTTCTACCCCGATTCAATGGCACAGGGACAAGCGACTGCCTTACCTATACGGACATCCTCACAGCAGCCATCTAATTCTGCCACGGCGGCATCGTATGATTCGCGGGGATACAGCTCACGGTCACAGCAGGCGAGCACCGGATATGGCAGTGAGAGTGAGCGGGAGAGAAGTCAAAGAACACAAAAGTCTCCTCAGGCAGACCCTAACAGCGCAAGTCGGAGTAGTCAACAACGCTCTTCACGCCCGGCACCACACCAGAGCAGATCGGCAACGGCTGTTGGTCAATTACCGATGGACACCTCGCTACCCCGTGAAAACAGTGCTATCATCAACCGCATAGTAGTGGATGATCCGCAAGCAGATGTTGCGCGCGAGCGAGCCCGTGTGGCAGAAGCACAGCCCAATCAGCGTGGCATCGAGCCCGCCATGGTCGACGAGACTGTGTCCGCTGATCCGGAGCAGAGACGGAGTCGGCAAGAACATCTTCGACAACCGGCACACCGGAAAGAAGTCAAGTTTGGCGACTACATTCTGGGACAGACGCTGGGTGAGGGTGAATTCGGCAAGGTCAAGATGGGCTGGAAGAAGGACAGCACTGTTCAGGTCGCCATCAAGCTCATCCGGAAGGAGTCATTGCAGAGCAATTCCAGCCGCCTACCCAAGATCTACCGCGAGATCGGCATTCTTCGGGACCTCCAGCATCCCAATATCGTCCGACTACACGAGTTCGTGGAGACGGAGCGGCACATGGGCATCATTCTGGAGTACGCGTCCGGCGGCGAGCTCTTCGACTACATCCTCAACCATCGCTACCTCAAAGATCCAGCCGCGCGCCGGCTATTTGCCCAGCTAGTGTCTGGGGTGGGCTATCTCCATAAGAAGGGCATTGTACACCGCGACCTGAAACTGGAGAACTTGCTCCTGGATCGTAATAAGAATATCATCATCACCGACTTTGGCTTTGCCAATACCTTTAATGCTAATGACGAGCTGTCCGAGGAGATGGAGCACAACATCGGAGACAAAGAGTACACGAAGCGAGAAGGGCTGGATAGGACGAATGACAAGGGCATGCGGAGGGGTGACCTGATGCAGACGAGTTGTGGAAGTCCCTGCTATGCTGCGCCGGAGCTTGTGGTGTCTGATGGGCTGTACACTGGCCGGAAGGTGGATGTTTGGAGTTGTGGTGTTATTCTGGTGAGTAACCTCCACTTTCGTGTTGACGCTTCAGTGCGCTAACAATCAATAGTACGCAATGCTGGCTGGCTACCTCCCCTTCGACGATGATCCCGCGAACCCTGAAGGCGACAACATCAACCTCCTGTACAAATACATCGTATCGACACCCCTCACCTTCCCCGAATACGTCACACCACATGCCAGAGATCTGCTGCGCCGGATACTTGTTCCCGACCCACGAAGAAGAGCAGACCTGTTCGAAGTGGCCAGACACAGCTGGCTTAGCGAGTACAGCCATGTCGTTGGCTTCATTGGCAGCAGCACGAAGAGCGATCGTGATATCGCGTCTTCCGCATTGCCGCAGGGTGAAGAAGCGATACTTGGAAGAAGTGCTTCGGTCCGTGATGCGCAGAGCAGATCTCCTGCATCCGCAGGAGGATATATGCAGAAGCAGCCGCCTAGCAGCGCGGATGGCGAGGATGCCAGAAACAAGCAACAGCGTGATGCGAAGAGGAGGACTGTACAGCTCGAGTATGTCGCGCCCAAGGACTCAACTGCGAGAGGAGAGACAAGTCCGACCGGACCTACACCAATGCCGATTGTGCCGCCTGGTACTGGACGAACGAGGGCGCGGGGAGACTCGCAAGGACCTGTTGAGGTTCCGCAGACTTCGGTCAGAGACATGGCGCCTCAAGTGCCGAGGAAGGACGTTCCGAGCAGTTCGCTGGCCATGCCACCTCCGGGTCGACCTGGACGAGACACCAGAGCCGCGTCCGACTCGCCTGCGGCGTTCAGCTCTCAAGGTGCAACACCAATGTCCAGACCAACGACTGGCAACACCCTTGGCTCAGCGAGGCTTCCATCACGAGGCAACTCGTACAGCCAACCCGCAATCCCGGCATCCACGAATACGAACGCACAGGGTCACTTCTCCCAACCGTCCAGCTCGGGCTACATGATGTCGAATCCTATACAGTCGTCAGAACAGATGCAGGAGTCGGGCAGCCGTCCGATCAGCTCACAGAATCTTGCGCAGTATCAGCAACAGCCACAGCAGCTCGATCAACAAGCACAGCGAGGACACAAACGCTCAAGCACTCTCGGTAGCATCGGAGATCGCATCTTGGGCCGTAGCTCCTCGCGCCGCGCTTCACAGCAGCAGAATCCACCCAACGTGCTCGAGAAGCGTGAGCGCAAATACCCTCCGGTCAGCATGCGCAACGCCATCCCCAACAGCAACGACGAGGCCACACCGCGCCAGTCGACAGAGAGCTCCCGCCGCCCCAGCTTCGGCTTCAACCGCAAGCCCTCCGAGACGCCCTCAGAAAGCAAACGCTCCTCCCGCCGCTTCTCCTTCCTGCCCAACTCCTTCAGCCTCAACAACTTCAGCAAGAAAGACCAATCCACCTCCTCCTACGACACCAGCAACACCAGCGCCCGCCCAGAAAGCAAAGGTGGTCCGGCCTTCGGCCGCGGCGCCTCGCGCAGCCCGAGCATGAGCACCACCAACTCCACCATCCCGCTCTACTACGACCAGGACCGCGAGGCGGCGCGCAACCAGCGCCGCTCGAATTTGGGCCCGCAGTCGAGAGATGCTTCGTCGAGGGATGCGCAGCAGAGTGGGAGGTACGAGAAGGCGCTGCCGCCGCAGCCGCCGCGGATGACGGCCACGCCGCCTTTTGTGCCGAAGAAGCAGTATCGGGATGATGGGTACGGGGGTAACCTCCTCGAACCTAACCAGCAACAACAGGGTCAGCAGTCGCAGGCGCAGCAGAGCACGTTGCCGTCGCAACAGCTAGGTGAGCCGATTGAGCGGTACTGGACGCCCAGCGAAGAAGTCGACCAAGAAGCCATGATGAGTGGGCCGTATGCGGATGAGGGTTACAGTACTGGTTACGGGCAACAGCAGGTTGGTGGTGGAGCTGGGTATGACGCGAACGCTTATGCCAGGACTGAGGCGCTGCCGCAAGGTGGTTCCGGGGTGAGGGCGGGCGGGAACAGGAAGTTTGAAGTTGATCGGGGACACGGTGGGAGCACTGGAGCGGGGAGGAGGGTTATGGATTTCTTCCGGCGGAAGGGGAAGGATCGGTCGGAGTAGATGAGGTCGAGGCGGGATAGGAGGCAAGGGTTTAAGAGGGCATGGATTGCATATCGCATCGTTGGCCTGGGGTGCTGGGATTGCAGGAGATATCGCAACAGGACTACCCACGGATACGGCACGCAGGCCTGGACCGTGGAGCTGGGCTGGACCTGAGATATCAAAGCACAAGCAGCGGCAGAGGAGAGACCTACACAAGCGTCTTGGTCCGCGCAACTCTAGGAGGCGGGAAGCGGATCACTTCTCGCCTATTGTAATCATCGTCGTCGGCAGAGACGGAGGTAGAGGAAGGAGGGAAGGGGTGTAATTGTTCGTTTTTTTGCTTGGGAGGGTTTGATCGATGAGATTATCAAGCGAGGCGTTTTTACTGGGGGATTGCTGGGCGGTTCCATTGGGAGACTTGAGACGGAGTGGAGTGGAGGACAAGAGAGTGGAGGCAGAGTACAGTGGAAGGAGAGTGGAAGAGGCAGGGCTATCTTTCGATGGATTGTAGATAATTGTTTGTATTGAAGAGGACCTTTGAAATTGTGGTGGCTTGTCCACTTTTTACAGAACTGTCACAGCTGGTGTATTGTGATTTGGTGGACGAGTGAGGGACGGATGTCGTGATGGTCCGACTTCGGCCAGATGGTGAACTGCCACTTGCTATTCGAGCTGTCAAGTACATGTATCACCTCTATGCTAATGGAAGCTCGCGTCTGACGCGAAGTGGCGTTGACCAGAGGAACGGTAGCGTGATGATCTGGTCTCTACCACACCTCTCGTACCATTGTCCTACGACCTAGGAAGCTGATAGCTGGAATCCGAAGGACAATTTGACGACAGTATATGGCATTACGCCTCCGCGCCTTGCACAACCACATCCTGAAAAACGCTGCGATATCTTCTCGAACAATGGCGTCCCATCGAGAGATCTCTGTGGCCATCCTCGACGACTACCCAGGTATCGCGCCCAAACACTTCGCCCGTCTCCCTGGAATCAAAATCGACTCCTTCCCGGACACCCTCCACGCAGCAACAGAATCCGGCATCGCCGCTCTCGCGAACCGACTCGAACCGTACCAAGTCATCAGCACAATGCGCGAACGCACCGCTTTCCCCGCCTTACTGCTCCAACAGCTCCCCAACCTCAAACTCCTGATGACAACCGGCGCCCGCAACGCTAGTATTTCCCTCGAGGCAGCATCTTCGCACCACGTCATCGTCACCGGCACCACAGGCACCAACTCCCCGTCCCACGAGGAGAACTACAGCATATCCGACCTCCCGCCCCCCGCGGCAGCGGGTTCAGTGAACCAACACGCCTGGGCCCTCCTCCTTTCGCTGTGCTCCCGCATCCCACGCGATGACGCCGCGTTGAGATCGGAGCCAGGGGCCTGGCAATCTGGTCTCGCGATCCCGCTTGGTGGGAAAACTATCGGGGTTGTGGGGTTGGGGAAGCTAGGCACGCAAATGGCGCGTACCGCGGCGCTGGCTTTTGGGATGAGCGTTATTGCCTGGAGTGAGAATCTTACGCAAGCGAAAGTTGATGCCGCGGCCGAAGGCGCTGGGTTCGCAAAGGGTGCGTGGCGGGCGGTGGGCAAGGAGGAGTTGTTTCGGGAAGCGGATGTGGTGAGTGTGCATTTAGTGCTTTCTGAACGGAGTCAAGGTATCGTGGGGGCGAGGGAGTTGGGGTGGATGAAACCGTCCGCATTACTGGTTAATACGTCAAGGGGTGGGCTGGTGGATGAGGAGGCTTTGCTTGAGGTTGTGAGGGGTGGTGGGATTAGGGGGGTGGCGTTGGATGTGTTCTGGGAGGAGCCGTTACCTGAGGATAGTGTTTGGAGGAGGAGGGAGGGGTTCAAGAGTGAGGTTGTGCTGAGTCCGCATATGGGGTACGCGAATGCTGGGACCATGAATCGGTGGTATGAGGAGCAAGCTGAAAACTTAGAGCGGTGGATGAAGGGGGCGGAGTTGGTATGTCGAATCAATTGAGCTGATATGTACACCTCCCGCGCTGCCACCGCATTCTACTCTTTGCTCATGCCTTCGCCCTCAGCGGACCAAACGCGGGAGGCGGCGGCCCTTGCACAAGCGTGTTGATATCGATATCCGGATCGCCCCGATTCATCGCCCGCTGATACCCCTCCCTCTTAATCACCCTCTGCAAATACGCCAGAATATTCGTGTACTTGCTCAAATCCTCCTGACTGAACTCCCGCATCCCCGTCAACGAGAACACGCACATAATATCCGCCGCCGTAAACTGCTCCCCAGCCAACCACGTATTCTTCGCCAACCGCTGGTCCATGAAGGTCAAGACCTGATCGATCTTATTCTTCGCCCGCGACGCCATATTATTATCCTCCGCCACTCCAGCCCAGCGCACGTACATATACCTCCCCATGGCTGGCTGCATGGTGCCGTTTGCGAAGTGGAACCAGTAGAGGTACTCCGTATAATCCTTATGACCCGGCTTCAACGCCAGGCGTCCGTTGCCGTGGACGTTGATAATGTACTCCAGACACGCGCCGCTCTCTGCGATTTTGAGCCCGTCGTCTTCGATTACCGGTGCAGCGCCTATGGGGTGGAGGGCGAGGTACTTGGGGGGTGAGAGCATGGGGCTGCGGTCGTATTTCTCCATTTTGTAGTCGAGGCCGAGTTCTTCCGCGAGCCAGAGGCAGCGGTCGGATTGGGAGTGGCCGAGGTGGTGGATTGTGAGGACCATGGTGGGCTGTGGTTCTTGGTGGTGTGGTGGGTTGGCGGTGGTGTAGGGACGGAAGTGGTGAAGAGATTGAGAAACGTCCTTTGAACTTTCTCTAGGCCAAAGAACTTGCCGTATATAGATGCAGTCGGCTATCTGCTAGTTTTGTTGATCATTAGAGAGCTACCACGGTCAGCTGTACGATGATGAGCCAAAACATGCAGTTTGGCCGAGGTCGAAGTTTCGGAGCTTGCCATCAACTAGGTGGATCTGTGTCCGATCATCTGATAGTGAACTGGTATGGAACCGATCATCTGGTGGTCGAGGATTGATTGTGACTGTACAGATTCTCGGACGAAGTCGTATGATGTTGTACGCACCGTCCAACCACCCAGAGTATGGAGGCCAAACCATCGCGAGAACTCGGAACGTCGAATCCTTCGACAGTTTGACTCACAACGTCCCTTGTCAACTCCCAGCAACGCCATCGCTCAAACACACATTCCCCCCGAACGCACACCCTTCACAACTCCCCACTCCCAAACACCCCACCACCAGCCTGAATCGCCCTCAACGCCATAATCGCAGCATCCCCATGCTTCTTCTCGCTCGCCAAAATCCCAAACCTCAAGAAAACCTCCGTGCACGTCACAAGAATACTCAGCACAATCAGCACAATAATTATCCACGTAATCCGCGTCATCTTTACATCCGCAATCGAATCTGACAGAATCTCCGCCAAATCGAGAAAGACTCTGCATCGTTCGTTCAGGACTTGGATCCGCGGTTTGATCTCGAGGTATTCGCGCACGGCGGCGTAGAGGGGGTGGAGCGTGGGCTCGGCGTCCCAGAAAAAGTTTGGGGTTGTTAGGATGTTGGAGGCTGGGGATATGTCAGCCAATGCATCTCAACATGTCAAAGTTGAGTAGACTTACAGAGATTTACGTCGACACGACCTTCGAAGAGCCGGCCGACGAGGCCGACGACTTCGTGGCGTGTCATGCCTAGTCGTCCTTCGAGAGCGAGGCGGCGTGGAACGTATTGCGCTTCGGTCATCGTCCGCTGCATGCGCTCCTCGAAGAAGGAGAGTTTCGTGCTTTGCGCGATGGCGTGGCTCATAGCTAATTTGATCATATGATCGCTCGTTCGCAGCGTGATCATATCGTTGAAGATGCGGGGTTTCTCAATACTGCTGTCGTACTGGAAGTGGAAGTCTTCGGTCTCGAAGTCGCTTTCGTCCAAGGGGCGAGTCATGAGCGGGACACCGATGGAGGCAGGGGCAAGCGCGGCGGCTTTCTGCGAGAGAGATAGCGACCTGCCGTTGGCGCCACCGGGTGATGTGCTAGAGCTGAAGGTGAGGTCGGCGAGGAGATCTTTTTCTTGGTTGGGGCCGAAGTTCCAGAGGACGGCGACGCCGTAGCTGAAGATGAAGAGCTCGGCTACTGTGCTTGCGTAGGGGCTGACTTGAGCTACCGGCGAAGGGAAGGACAGCGCAGTGGAGGAGTCGCTGCTTTCGCGGCGTTGCTGGTAGTCGGTGTCTTCGGCTCGCCACTGTTCGTGGATTCTAGGTTCTTGGTCGCCGTTGATTTGTGCTAGTGGCTCGTCTTGCTCTGGATCCGCGGGTGGCGTTGATGCTGGGTTTTGGTACTCGTTGCCTCGCACACTGTACTCCGCGCTCTCGCCTAGCCAACCATCTCGGTACTGTCGATTTTCGTTCGCTTCGATCTGCTCGTCGAGCACACTCCTGCCGCCTGGGTTCTTTACGACTGGCGAGCTTCGTACTCTGTAGCCCTCGCTGCCACCCAGAAGCGGAAGCTGATACACACAGTACAAGCAATCATCGTACAGCTTGGTCTTGGCTCCATGCTGATCCCGCACGAACTGCGCAGTACTCCTCAGCTTATAGCTCTGAGCTGTGCAATATGCAGTAACCCTTGCGAGCTGCATGTCCGCAGTTCTCTGCGATTTGGGCAACCGCTCTGCATCGCTCCTTCCGCTTTTGAGCTTCGACCTCCTCTGCCTCAACTCTTCATCATTCGGCGGTGCCTCATCGTCGTCCTCGTCTGCATCTCCTTCTTTCTCGTCACCCTCCTCTGTAGTCTCCGGCAATAGCACTAGCTTCTCGCTCGTCTTCGAACTTCGTGTCGGAAGATGAGTTGCCCCACTCAGCTGGCCCGTCAATGTGTTCAGCGGCGTGCCTCGGCCAGATAGTTTGGGGTTCAACGGATGTCGGCCAGATGGTGTTCGGGTGTGGTTTGTCGGCCTCTTGTCGGTGGGCGTGATGTCGCGGCGCTGGGCGGAGGGGATGTCGGAGGCATAGTGGAGTACGTTGTCGACGGAGATCAGGCGCGTGCCTTGCCGTTGTACGGGCGGTCGAGCGGGTTGCTGGCGTACTTCTCGGGTGTCTGTGACCTGTCGCGGTAGTCAGTATTGTCCTAGATGTACGTGGCTTGCTATAGTAAGTTTACAAGGACTGTAGGCTTGCGTGCCGCGCCTCGCGGGCCGGCAACAGACATGTTGTTGTTGGACGTCAAGACGGAGAATACGATGGACTATACTGAGCTCTCATCGAAGTCGAGGCATGGGAGGTCTTCCACTTGCATGTGAAGATGGGCTGCATGTCTTTCCCTTCAAATGCATTCACCTTCAATGCAAGAAGCTTGGACTCCCGAAGCTTCAACATCATCAACACTAGCGTCACCTACAAGCTTTACATTCACCACAAAAGGACACATTGATACATAGACATGACATGAGGTACGCAATGTCCATATACCGACCAGTAGCTGGCTCCAAGTAGAACATGGTCGATGCTAATTGACGCTCCCAACACGTGTCGGACGAGCCAGTCTTCTTCAAGAACAAGGACATTATTTCCAAGACTTCGAACACGCTACAAATGCTATCGCTCCCCCCCGCCCCTCTGTGCATCACCACTCTTCCACCCACTATCCCCCGCATCCATCTCATACCTGTTCTCAGCATCCATCTCCACCGCCCGCGGCGTCTCCACCCCGTCCTTCTCCGCCATCTCCCCCTGATCCGGCATCTCATAATGCGTCCGATTACTCGCATCCAACTCCACCTTCCCATCCCCACCCGCCTCGTACCGCTCTATTAACCCCTCTCCATCAACCTCAGCAACCAGGGGCGCACTCGTCCCCGGGGAGCCAGGTTTCCGCTCCTCAAGTCTATGCTCGTACGTTTCTTCTCCGGGGAGTTCGGAGCGGGAGGAGTTCTTCTTGGATTTGCGGCGCAGGAAGAACCACACGACGCCGATGAGAGCGACGATGGCGACGGCTGCTACGGCTATGGCGGCTGTGGTGCCTGTGCCGATGCCGGAGCTGGAGTTGTTGTTGGAGGAGGAGGCGGAATCTGAGGAGTTCCCGCTACTGGCGCCGGGAGGTGTGAGGGCTTTGATGTCCTGGCTCACGCCGGAACCTGGGTGTGCTGCTTGCGAGACGGAGAATTGTTGGCGATCGTAGTCTGCGATCACGTAGGCTTCTTGGAGGAAGACGCGACCGAGTGTGATCGTTGAGTCGTTCTGCGCTTGTTTGAGAGGGAAGTAGTGGGTTTTCTTTGCGACGAGGGGCGGGCTGATTGTTAGGTCGAAGGCTGCGTAGGGGAGAGTGATGTCGACGGTGTTGGAGCCGGAGCCGAGCGTAAAGGTGAACTCCGGTTTTTGGTCTAGCAGAGTTTGGTGCTGACTGTCGGAAAGGGAGTAGAGTTCAGTGTCCGAGTCCCATTGAAGGCCGAACGCGGACTCGAACCCTTTGCAGATGGCGGTTGGGAGCCACATCTGAGTGACCATGCTATCGATGAAGGCGTAGGTGCTCTGCGCGAGGAGTGGAGAGCTCCCGAGTGTGTCGTAGGTGATTGATCGGATCTCCACCAGTAGGTCGCGTGTGAAGTCGCTGCCGAATGGTATGCTGTCTAGCGTTGTTGATGCATCGAACTGCGCTTGGTCGTAGCCTCCAAGGGTCAAGCTGCCGAAGATATCACCTGTGAGGTATGATGCGCCTGCCGTATATCCCCAGGACGTACTTCCGATTTCACTGGTATTCCGCAACGTGCTCAACATGCTTTGCACAGGACTATTGAGATTGGTGAAATTGTGCGGATACGGGCTCAATGGAAAAGAACCAAGCCAGTAGTTGTTATCCGCAATCCCAGCTACCAGCTGATTCTCAAGCGTAGGAAGCTGAGAACCCGAGAGTCCTAAAGACACCCTGTCGAAGCCGTAATACCCATTGCCAGTGAGACCTAACTGGGCTTCCACGTACGTGTCCAGTGCATAGAGGCCTTTGTTCTGTAGTCTCGAAGTTGACCACGTCGAGCTCTTGTTGCTGGCGAAGAGGTAGCCCCGTTGATTGCTGCAGTTGTCTATGCCGGCGTTGTATGTGGCACTACAGCCTTGAGGTATGATGGCCAGCAGTACGTTGCCCAGGTTTGCTGATGTGCCTGGCAATAGACGAACTGTCTGCGCTGGAGTGCCGACTTGGACCTGGAAAGTTGACCATTGTCCGTCTACGCCGTCCCTGAGCAGTTCGCGTCAGCATCAAGAAGTACGCCGCGGTGGTGAAGATCGAACGTACCAGTACAGGCTTGGTGGTATTGATAAGACACCATTCGATGCGTTGACAGAAGAAAAGAAACAGCAACAGAGCAGAACAAGCACGCTTCCGAACCACATCTTGGGTAGGCAAAAAAAAAATGCAGAAGACACCGGATAACTGCAGTCAGGGAGCCTGCGGTCACATGGTGGTAGCACAGTCTCAAGAGGCGTATAATTGTGTCGTACAGTTTTCGAGGACTCTGTCGGTGGCCCCGGCGCCCAACACCGATCTTTACGAACAAGCAACCTAATGATGATACCTAAGGACGAAGCCTTCTCTGTCGGCCCGAAATATTATAAACCAAGACCTGAGGTCAACCCTCCCGAGGATCGACGTTGGAGGTCCGCGGCTAATTCACGGAAGGATCACGACAGACGTTCTGGGCGGGCGACACGCAACGTTCATGCAACCAATGGCCGTGCTGCCACCCCTCGTTGGCCCCGATGAGGCTGAGAGTTCCGGTGTCCATTGTCGTGAGCCTACGGATCTCCGCACCAAAAGTCCTTGGGTGGCCTATGCGCGCAGGGCGGCGGCAGTGGCGGTAGCTATATATTAACGCTCCCGATCTTGATTAATTCGACAGCTGTATGTTAAGGGAGTTGACTAGACAACTATCCTAGCTTTGAACCGGGTCAACTATAGCCTTTAATCATGTTTTGAAGGCCATATCGATGCTATAAAATAGCTCCCGTTCACCTGCGCACGGTTCGCCCGAAGACTTTTGGTGCAGAGATCCCTGTAACAAGCTCGGGCGCTCGTACAGTAGTCATCAAAGCGGTTGCAAGCGAAAGAATCTGGACCAGTCGTGAGGAGTTTCAACAAGCTTGCTTCCACTCATCAATCTGTGAGAGTGCCTTTGATGCCTGGTGCGATTGCGAGGCTGGACGACACAAGGTCCATCGAGGCGTCCAGTGTTGCTCCTGTTGATAAGGTCCATCAAGGCGTCCAGTGTTGCTCCTGTTGATAAGGTCCATCAAGGCGTCCAGTGTTGCTCCTGTTGATAAGGTCCATCAAGGCGTCCAGTGTTGCTCCTGTTGATAAGGTCCTCGCGATCGTTGACTTCTGCTTTCGACACTGCGATACACTCGCTATACAACATTCGTTTATGGTGTGTCGAGACAGTCATGGCCACCAGCAACATGAGACTGTTCGCATTGTGGGCTACTTACTACCTGTCCTTTGTCCTGGGCAACAACAGTAAGGCCGAGCCCGCTGTCAGTCTCAAGTTTGTTGCTGACTTGCGCAGGCTCGAGTAGTAGTTCAGCAGTACCAGCATCAATCACCCCTTCGCCCTCAGCGCCGGCGTATGGCAGCAACGGCTCCTGTTCGAAGTTCTGTGGCTACGCTCCGGTGTATTTCACAAGTGTCTACTGGAGCCAATGGTGAGTTGTTGGAAGTCTTTCCTCTTGTCTAAGACGGTACTGACCGCCTCTCGCCCTTCTGTAGGATAACGCCAGTCACAGTTGGTAGGCTGCTTCATTGCCTTTGGCCAGACGCCAGAGCTGATCAGCATGGTGTATAGGAACGGTGCTCGTCATTGTGGATGACTCCGACAATACAACTAAGACGACTACCGTATACAACTCGGGCGATGCCATTGTCGGCTCAGCTACGATTCCCATCTCAGATCTAATCAACTCTGGTCTACTGCCTACTGCATCAACCACAAATACCGGAGAAGTCACTGGCTTCGATGGCTCAACAACAACTATGTAGGTATCGGCTGCCAGCGCGTTAGCAGTCGTACTGACTCTATACGTACAGCACATACCCTACCCCGTGGTGGACAATCGACTCTGAGATATCTTGGGCCGGTACAATACCTGTTACCAACGATGGAACATCCGAATGCTCCACATGGGGCGGAGTTACGGCCTCGTCAGCATCAAACGGAGGCGGGTTTCCCTTCTCGTTGCAGGCCTCACCATTACCTACCCATGCACCTTGGCCGACAGAATCTGGTTCGGTAGACCCGGATGACAAGTATGGCGCCCTGTATACGGTGCAGGATTACTATGAGAAAGAGACACTTTCCCGTGGAGACATTGCGACATTGTTTCCGGACGACCCCTTCCTACTGGACATATACGGCTGCACAATCGGGCCGGGCGCAGCGCCTGCAACAGCAGTCCAGAGTGTGGGGGCGTTGCTCGCTACAAGTGGGTAAACGACACCCGGTATAAAAAAGTCGCTAAATGATGTTCAGGTACACAGCATGTCACCGGCACGGGCAAGCCTACGACAGCCGGGAAGCCTACAACTGCTCCGAAGCCTACAACCGCCGAGAAGCCTACAACCGCCGAGAAGCCTACGACTGCTCCGAAGCCTACAACCGCCGAGAAGCCTACAACCGCCGAGAAGCCTACGACTGCTCCGAAGCCTACAACCGCCGAGAAGCCTACAACCGCCGAGAAGCCTACGACTGCTCAGCAGCCTACAACTGCGCCCGAGCCTACGACGAACCCGACTTCGAAACCCAACGCTCAGGAGACCAACGACGGCACTACGGGAAACCCCATCCCGTTGCCCTCGCCATCTCCTTCGCCCTCACCTTCGTCATGCACCAACGTCGGGTGCTATGTGAACACCGGACTTCAGACGAGGCCGACGGATACACCGCCTGCAGGGACGACTTTGGTCGCGGATGGCCAGACGCTGGAGCCTGGCAAGACTGTTATCGTCTCGGGAACCACTTACTCTCTTCCGACGTAAGTCGTGCTTAGGTCTAATAGAGTGCCTCACATGCTCGGGCAAAGTTCCGAGACATTTGCTGACCATTTGGTTGTCACAATAGAACTGGTTCCGCGATCTATGTCAACGGTGAATCGACGACCCTTGCAGCGGGCCCAACAGCGCCTGTAACAGTCAATGGCGTCCCTTTCACGCCAACGGCAGGACCAACGAGCAGCACAACGGAGTATCTGGTACGTCTTCAGACTGTCCCACAGAGACATGTGAGGTATTTGCTGACAAGTTCTCTTCGTGATTAAAAGATAGCAGGGCAGACACTACAGCCAGGCGGGACCGTAGTAGTCGGCGATTCAACGTTCTCACTGGCCACTACAGGAGAAGGCATCTACGTAAACGGCGAGTCTACAGCTGTGCCAACCAGCACTGAGTTCTCTGTGGGCACTGTTGGTGTCACGCCAACAGAAGTGGCTGTACCGTCCTATTCGGGCCCGGCTGCTCTTACGAATAGTGCACCCTCGACAATTACGTCGTCGTGGACGCTGTGCTTGAGCGTCCTCGCAGCACTATCGTTTACGCTTCTGTCATAACGCGAGGAGTGCAATGCATTTCTGACTTTTCGGACTGAAAAATCCAAGGCTTCTACAGCGTTCAAGGAGGCACATTGGGCATACTGTAATGGTACGTTGTAATGAATACAAGTCGTCACGACGCAACGGGTTTTGTCCTCTTGATCAACAACTCAGGGTCGATTGCCATGATGTTGCCACGAGGTCAGCTTCCTTTCTCTCACGATCGTGGAGGATGGATCTAACAGTAAACTGTCTTATACCGTAGTAGCCCTCTCACTCTCACCCGAGTAGGGGGCCTGTCCGTAGCAGCCGCAACAGCCGGACCTAATTAGTCCGCCTACCACCCGCGTCCATCTTTCTTCAATGTTATCCCCACACAACAGTGGGCCGACGAGCTAACTCCATCGTCCAGAACGTGAAAACATGCCTCTTGGGGCTCACCGCATCGAGAAGAAGTCCGCGATGTCGAGGATTCGAAAGCGCAGCACGTCATCTTTCTTCCGCAAAGGGAAATACCGAGGACATTGGCCGACGATGAACCGTAGCAAGACTCCACAAGATCTTCTTGAGGAAAAGTATAGTAGATCAACGGCGAGGTACCAACTACTGATGAACGCTGCTTGATAGTCTCCATTTTCTGGGCGTTATTCGTTCTCGCACCAGCATAATGCCACTCTTGAAGGCCGCTCTCACCCTTCTCGCATCTGTCTTCTTGCACATCGTTGCTGTATGCTCTCAAGATGTGCTCACCTCTGGCAACGCTGGGCCTTGGCCTCTAGGAAACGTATATGGCTTGAAGCAATCCGCTGGCGGATTCCATATCTCAGAACGGGATCGGATCATCTGGAGTGCTAGTCTACCATTCATCGGAGCAAGCGCTGGTCACGACCAGCTGGTAGGATCTGGCGGAGCTCTCAACATTACTCAGATCGACAACGCTGTGTGTCAAGGCCAAAACGTTTCCAGTATATCGACAGTCGAGCTCGAGCAGGCGGTCGACCAGACTGCTGTACAGCTGACGGGCTCCTTACTCGAGTGCGGCGACGCAAGTCTGACCTACACTGTCGTGTTCTGGGTCCCGGTCGATCTCAATGACAGGGTTGCATTCGAGATCATTGTATCATCTGGCGACTCAGAGACACCACCCGAGAAGGTGTACCTCACCTTCGACTCGAACCCCCAAGAAGACTTTTACGGACTAGGCGCACAAACTCTTGCGTCGCTGAAGAATCAGAGCGTCCCTGTTTTCTCCAGAGAACAGGGCGTTGGGCGAGGTGACCAGCCCGTCACCGAATACGAGAACAGGTAAGGACACACACACCCTGCCACGTGGTGATCGGTTCTAACAAGCACACAGCAATGGGACTTTCGGTGGTGGCAATTCCTTCACCACATATACTGCCATACCTAGCTACATCTCGACTGATAGCAACGGCTTCTACCTGTCCGTGGAGAGCACGGCTTTGAGCTTCTTCGATTTTACCAACCCACACAAAGTTACTGTCAGATATGGTGACCTCAACGTCAGCGGAGCTTTCTTCCAAGCAAGCGACATGTTCGAGGCTATCGAACGGCTCACGGCGTATACTGGTCGGATGCCAGCTTTACCGAAATGGGTAGATGAAGGTGCCATACTAGGCATTCAAGGCGGCCAAGCGAAGGTCGAAGGTATCGTCCAACAAAGTCTGAGCATTGGATGTCCTGTTGCTGCGGTGTGGTTGCAAGACTGGTCGGGAACTCGTGGGTAGAACTCCCTCATACGCTGACCAAAGCTGATAATCGCAAGACTCCCAGACCGGCCCCTGGACTAACATCAGCCGCCTGTGGTGGAATTGGGAGAATGACGAGGATCTGTATCCCGAGTGGTCTACATTCGTGCAAGGACTTCGGTCTGAAGACGGTGTGCGCACACTATCATACGTCAACAGTAAGCCTCAAGCCCTCCTTCGACAAGGATCGTATAGTTGACGCTACCTACACAGCTTTTCTTGCAAACGTGTCAACCAAGCCTGATGGCTATCGACGCAACCTGTACGCCGAGGCCGATCGCTTACACTACTTCGTTCAGAACTCGACCACAAACTCCACAGCGATCATCTCCTCGGGCCCAGGGTTGGATGCCGGAATCATAGATCTCACCAATCCGCAACTGCGAGAATGGTTTGATGAAATCATGAAGACACAGGTCTGGAACTTTGCTAATATTTCCGGGTACGTACGGCTACACACTCAATGCAACTGGAGACTTACTAACAGATCACTCGTGTCTACTTTCAGGTATATGTCGGACTTTGGAGAATATACGCCTGTAACACCAGAAACAGTGTTGGCAAATGTAACGACTGATGCCTTGGTCTTCCACAGTTATTACCCATACCTGTGGGCTCAATACCAACGAGAACTTGTAGAATCGCTCGGCCTCCAGGAAGAAGCACTCATTTTCCATCGCTCCGCCGCCATGGGCTCCAACAGATATATGAATCTATTCTGGGTTGGCGATCAAAACGTGGATTGGGGTATCAACGACGGCATCAAAAGTGTTGTGTCTATTATGGCGCATATGGGTATATCGGGATACTCTCAGCAGCACTCTGATATCGGAGGATACACGGACGTCTTGACCTACTCTGGCTTCAATCTGACCCGGTCTCCAGAGCTTCTCGGACGTTGGGGAGAATTGGCAGCAGTGTCCAGCGCTGTATTTCGCTCGCACGAAGGCAACATACCTGGAGTAAACGCCCAGTTCTACTCCAACTCGAGCACCTACCACTACTATGGCTACAACGCAAGGATGTTCGTTTCTTTGGCACCCTATCGGCAAAGAATTCTGGCGACTGAGAGCGCTACCAAAGGTTGGCCGCTACTTCGGCCGGCCGTCCTGTACCACTCAACGGACACCGAAGCTCGCAAGATCAGCTATGAGAGTTTCTACTTGGGCCCAAGTCTATATGTTGCGCCTGTGCTGGACCCCCAGACGTTTGAGGTTGATGTTTATCTTCCTGACAAAGCTTGCGAATACACCCATGTCTGGACTGGCGTTTCGTACAACGGTGGTCAACGAGTGAAGGTTGCGGCACCCTACGGCAAGCCTGCAGTCTTCTTGGTAGGAGGCAAATGGCTACCTGAGCTTCAAAGCTTCCTGCTTTTCGTGGAACAGGAGAACGGTGCGAGCCTGAGTATAGATTGAGAGGGCTTTAGCTTGGCACAGTAGAGGTCGAATTTTGGTGGGTTTACGTGAAGCTTTTCGACCCGTGGGAGAATGTATGGATTTGACAGAAAGCTGCGTTCGCCACAGCAAGATGTCTACTTCGAGCATACACGACACCACTGTAGCTCCAAGAGTCTCGTGGTTGTCGAAAAGGTCAAGCTCTTCCCTTCTTTAGCGATCCGCGCTCTATCGTGTATCGCCACCCAGCAAAAATTGTCCTGGTTCTCCCCTGCTCAGTAAGTCGCCGGCATTTGCGCCAATCTCCCACCGTCCGACAGCAGAGTCTCCCCGTTCAGGTAGGCGCCTGCAGGGCTGGCCATGAACAAAATCGAACCCGCGAAGTCTTGCTCACTGTAATGAAAACAGCAATGTTAGTGATGTGATCCGCCTGCTCTGCTGTACGGCGCAAGTCGGATTTTGAGTACGTACCTTCCAGTCCTCTCTGCAGGTGATTGGCCGGGTGCCATCTTATGCGCTCCTTTGAACATCTCGCCCTCGACCTTCTCCAGGGACGAAACAGTGTTTTCCGTCATTTCGCTTGGATATAGTCTGTAGGTGAAGGTCAGCGGCTTCAATGCTGTCTACGCCTTGGCTTTGGAGAGGACGTACCCTGGCGCTATCAGATTGCACCTGATGTGATGGCCTTGCTGGGCAAAGAATGTGGACAGCATCTTCACCAGGTGGTTCACCGCGGCTTTCGATGTACTGTAGGCGAACCCGGACGCGAGGAATCTCGAGAAGCCCGCTACGCTAGAGGTGACGACTATTTGAGAATCCTGAGATACGTTGCGCTTCTTGTTGCCTGCGTCCAGTAAGTCGAGGAACGCCACGGCTGTGTAGAAGACTGCGGTAGTGTTGACATGCGAGGGCTGTGTGAAAGCCTGCATCTCTGGCTCCCAAAGACCTCTCTGTATCTCCTCTATCGAGGGCTTCTCGCCTTTTGCCAACGTTGGAATTGAATCGCGGACTTTAGGTCCCGATACTCCTGCGTTTGCGAACAGGAGATTGACGTAGCCTTGCTCGTTGCGGACACGCTCCGCTACGGCCTGCAACGAGGCTTTGTCCGTCACATCTCCCACAATGGGTATAATGTTGCCGTTGACAGCTGTCTTAGCAGCCTCCTTCAAGGTTGACTCCCTGCGCCCAACGACGTAGACAGCAGCAGCGCCATTCGCATCTAGTGCTCTCGCGGCGTAAAGACCGAGTCCCGAGCCGCCTCCAGTAACGACTACTACAAGACCTGCAGAGTAGAAGGGTGAAAGGGTCAGTAAGTGTCTCAGGCCTGTTGCAGAGTCTGAGAGGTCTCTCAAGACATTAACGAGTTCGACCAGCTCTTAGAGAACCCATGTGCTCACAGGCGCTTACCTTTGACGGAGAAGAGGTCCGGAATTAGGTTCGACATTTTGGATTGAGTTGGTTGAAGTCAATCTTGATCGATGTTGTTGAACCAGAAATGCAGCCAGAACCTCAACATCATCCAATGCCTACTTTTTCAACGTAGAAATGACGCAATCGTGCTGACCAAGCACCATCTGCAAGTGTCGTTCATTGCTATGGATCAGTTGTTTGACAACGCTCCCTGTCAAGATCGTTAGTAGAATGGTCTGTACGAAATCACAGTCGACTTGCCTTTTGTACAGCCTCGGTGTTGACTCTCATACGTCTGGTGGACTCTTCCCCTACAATGTGTCAGTAACAACACGTGGCCATCATCGAAGACAAGATACTCACCTAGCCACTGAGGCTGATACTCCAAGAAGGTATCCTCGAATTCCCAAGCATCGCCGCCTTCGATATAGAACGCCTTGCCAACTACGCTTGGATCTGCTGAGATCCCAACGATAATCTTACCCACAGCATCGGCTCTAAGAGAAGGAAATCAGCAATGGTACAGCCCAGTATTCCCCGCGCCATGGCTTACGGTTGCCAGTACAGTCCTCCCTCCTTGAACTTGTGGATGATATGCTTGGTCATCGCCGAGTCCGTAATGCCTGGACACACCGCATTGACCTAGACAGAAGGGCAAAAGGATCAGCCAATGTCTTAGACAAGTTAGGGTTCTGCCCATCAGTTTTGTACCCTGATACCGTCTCGTTCCCACAGTATCTTTCGAGTGCTACGGAGCGTGCCATGGACAGCATGCTTGCCAGTTTGGTAAATGTATAGTCCTGGGCTTTCACGAAAGGCGTTGACGCTGGAAAGTATGGTGAAGGACTTGTCTTGGCCTTTTTGATGACCCTCTCGTAGAAACACAGCAGCAATGCGAGCAAAGTGGAGAGTGCCTATGACCTGAGCGGATCCATTAGCGTTATGCCATCGACAACGATGTTGAGACCGCATACATTAACGTCCAGTGTCTTCAGATCGCCGGGCTCTCGGCCTACGGATTCGATGGTAAGTCCCGGGTCAAACCAGTTGCCGGTCTCTGGGTAGCTGTTAGCCAGGTCGAGGTGACGGAAGCTGAGAGAGCGCAATACCAAAGATCCCGGCGCTGCTAATAGCATGGTCGATTCTGCCATACTTTTCGAATGTTGCCTTGAACAGGTTGTAGATGTCGTCGTATCTAGTCACATCGCAATGTTGGAAGGAAACACCGTGATACTCTTTACAAAGCTGTTCGCCAGCCTCCTTGTTAACATCGCCAACGACGACTTTGGCTTCAGCTTTGGCCAAAAGCTCAACTGTCGCTCTCCCTATTCCCGTGCTTCCACCTGGATGTAGTTAGTCGCCGGGTATGTACTCTCGCAACGCTCTACTCCTACCGGTGATGACTACGATACTGTCGTTCAACTTCGCAAAAGTGTCTTTGTCAGGGGCGTAGTGGGCCATCTTACGGGTGTGATGAGTCGAGGTCCTTTGTGATCATTGCAGAAGAGGTGGAAACATGGGGCCGACAAGGGTAATTTATAGTTGGAGAAAACGTTTTGTGGCGCATATTGGCCTTGGTCTTCGGGCTCTATTGCATTGATTGGAGTGGAGACAGTGTGGCAGACATGGGTATAGCAGCGGCGATTGCTCCCTAGTGCCGCTTATATCCATGTTCACGACTGGAGATCTACCCAAAACTGGGTGGCTTCTTCATATCTCCGTACACATGACCGAATGAAACTGAGCGACTCGAAAGAGGCGAAGTTCTCCAAAGGAGCCGACTCGAGCTCTACAGCAGCAGCCAGTAGCCACTTGATAATCAGGTTGTCGAACCAGCAGAACAACGGCCGTGGAGTAGGCTACCTCCTACGAGGAATGTCCGATCTTGCTGACGTCGAATGTCGAAAAGGTGCTCACAAGCCTGCCTCGACTAACACTCTAGTACCCAGCTTCGCTTATCCGTTTGAAGGCGCGCGCAATGAAAGGCTTCGACTCTCTGATATGCTTCTCGGTCCATGGTGTCGCATTAGCCTCCTCACCCTCCTTGCTACCAAACGCAGAGGGATCATCGACCTGTTTGGCATCAGCAAGTGGCTTATTCTCCACTGTGAGCAGTTTCTCTGACATACCTCATGAATCGCAAGATAAGGCTGCGTTCCGTCTTGCGATAGAGGATTCGGGCGATCGAGCTTATACCTCAGGGACCTTCTGTAGCCCGGCAACTTCGCCAGGAGACCGAGATGCTCTTCCCTATACTGAAGGGATCGATACCCAGGTCAGATCTGTCTAGGTGGTTAAGCGGGTACTTGCTGATCAGTGGACTTACCCACTTCTCGAAGTCCTCTTCGTCGCTAGGGTTCATGTATCTAGATCGAAGTCAGGGCAATCCTTGCCAGCACGCAAGATCTCGCAATTTACTCACACGCATAGGATGTACGGGGAAAGCTCTGATGAAGATCAGCATGGGTCGTCGCTTTTGTGTTTTGCTTCCTCTCACTTTCTCCCGTGCTCTTGGGGTCATATTCTTGAAACAGTTTGTAATATCTGCATAAACGTCAACTGATTGAACCTCATATCATGCAAAGGTCAGCTGAACGACTCACCTAGCGTCGAAGTCCCCATTCTGAGAACGATCAGCTTCTTGGCCCAGACACATTCGAGATCGGTCTCACTCACATCTTGGGTCAATGAGCTATTGGCTCCGCCCCTCTCGAACAGCTCACTCGAGTTGCGAATACCTTTGTATTCGTCGGACTTCAAGAGCTCTTCGAGCTGTCGTTGATGTTAGCTATGCACTTGCCGAAGGGCCGGTACAATGTCCGCGCGATGCCTTCTTACTTCTGTCTGATATAACGCGAGGTACTTCCTGGGGTGATCAGGATTCGGCCCCAATGGGTGTCCGACTTCCTCGTAGAGAGTTGCTCGGGTGCATGACTTCGCGTTGTACAAATCGGGCAGATGTTCTACTTTGTACCTTGAATTTTATGTTAACATCGATGCTCGTGCACTGAGCACTTCTTTCAATGTTCATAGAATTTCGACTTTGGTAGATTTGCTGAACTTACCATTCTTCCCACGTGTCGTTGGAGACTTGTGTTGGCTTCGAGTTCACATGAAGCAGATATGGGGCCGGAGCCATTGTTGCTATGCAGCTCAGAAGATCTCAGCACGACAGCGGATCTGGTCAATCTAAGAGATTCTGAGTGTAAATGTAGGTGCAAAAGGAAGAGAAGTAGACTCTGAGTTCGTGTTTACCTTCGGCTATGGGTGAGTAGCCTACCCCGCAGGACGAGCAAGGCGGAGCTTTATGAGGCCTTGAAAGACACAGCAAGGAAGCAGCTCTGGGTTGCGTACAGCTCCGGTATTGCACCGTGAGGTCGCCATAAGCGTATGAGCGTTTTCTTGCAGCTTAAGGGGAGTTAGCTTCGATCATGTCCACGAGTCCCCGGAACTTCGTTTCCGATGCTCCAGCATGCAAGTCAATCAGCGGTACAGCGAGACTGAGTGGGAACAAGTATCGTGATCAAAGTTTCGTACTTCGCCGTGCTTTCTGCTCTTCCTCAAACTTGGCAATGGCTTTCCTTGGCTCGTCTGTACGACTTCGTTCTCTCAAGCCCGCACACTCCCTCGCATTCGCGGCAAGGAGTGAATCTCTGATCGGGCTCATCATGAGCTCCTTCGAAAACTGCTCTACACGTTAGCAAGCGTCCAAGGATACTGCTGGCTGTCAAAATGCCGACCTTCAAAGCACCTGGCGGCTGAGTGGCTACTCTCCTTGCAATTTTCATGACCTCCTCGAGGAAACCTTCCTTTGGGACATCAAGAATCCTGGTGATCAGTCCAGCACTCTCCAGCTCCTGCGCAGTCATGCGTTCGCCAGCAAGGATCAAGGATGCTGCTTTCTGTCGGCCCATGATTTGCATGAATGTGACACTGGAGCAAGCTTCGGCGCAAAGACCCCATTTCACAAAAGGGGTGAAGAAGATTGCATCCGGTACAGAATACACAAGGTCGAAAAGAGACAGTATGCTAGTTCCATATCCTATCGCTGGGCCATTGACCGCAGCGATCAGGATCTTTGGCGTCTTGATCAAAAGCTCATGTATAGCACTGGTCCAGAATCAGTATGTGGCGTCCGAAAGTAATGGAGCTGGCTTACGATAGTCTTTCAACTGCTTCATCGGGCAAGACAGGTCCACTCTCTGGTAGCCCGACAAGATCCATGCCCGCGCTAAAGAAGTTGTTCACTCCAGTCAAGACGATAATCCTCACTTCTGGTCTATCAGATGCCCAAGTAAAAGCTGCGAGGAGATCGCTCATGGTCTGATGCCCTGTAACAGTATTAGCCTATAGGCGGTAGTGCTGCATGGTCCATGTATACCCAATGCATTGGCATTGTTAGGTCGATTGAACTTCACAACAGCAATGCAATCTTCGACGTCGACGAGGACGGCCTCCAGCTTCGGTGGTGTCATGCTGGTGCTCCTGTACGATACGTAGCGTCGCGAGGCCGGGCTGGTAGTCGGAGTGTGAGGTACAAGACTTCGACAGGTAGGACGAGACCGTGTATACGGTAGGTCTAGTAAGCACCTAGCAACACATCTTACCCTGCCTGGGGTTGAGCTGATGAACCGCCTGGCAACCTCGGCTCCCGAGCGTCGGCGAGAGAACAACGGCATGCGCAACAGGCCTCGAACAGAAGTGGTTATTAGTATTCCATCCCGTCAGAACTCCTTCGTGAAACATATGTCCTGGCACAGAACTGCGTGCAGCAGGAGTCCAGAGTGAAGGAGGAGGAGGAGGAGGAGGAGGAGACCCGTCGGCGAGACGTTTCGCCTCTCCGTGCTCGCGTTCAACGTTCTCCTTCTCGCGTCGTTCAACAACACACGTGAACTGACATACGCGAAGCAGTACATTGTTAGGTTCGGAGAAGCACTCAGCTCCTAAAAGGCACGTATAGCAAACATTCGAGCTCCGATGTTGCGCTGTCATCTCCACTTGTGCAACCCAAACACATCCCCTCGTGCAACCTACCAGCCCATTACAAGTTGGTGAGCTTTTGTGTCTTCAGCGATGTCTCAATTCTCAAGACTTGCTCGACTTGCCGACCGAGCCGACGTGTGCAAAGGTCTGGAAGCCATGGATCAGCTTCCTCAAGCGCCTCGAATCTACGTTGGTGGACTCAAAGCACTGGACAATCCTGAAGCACTTCAAGAAAAGGTCTCACATATCCTGTCAGTGCTTGAGTACGACGCATGCGACTGGGAGGAGTTCAGCAGTTTTCGACGCCTGCATGTTCAGGTGGAAGATTATCCAGGGGAGGACCTGATCAGGCATTTTGAGACGACTAATCAATTTCTGGACACCGCGATTGAGGAGGAAGGTGCCGTCCTCGTGCACTGCGCGATGGGGATTTCGAGGAGCGCCACCGTGATATGCGCCTACCTGATGTACAAAAAGGGCATAACTTCGCAGCAAGCTCTGGAGATGGTGCGAGAAGGCCGTCCCTTCGTCGACCCCAATGACGGCTTTCTTGAACAACTCGATACTTACGGCAGAATGCTGCAAGCTGGCTCCGAAGATGGCTCCAGCGATATCTACAACGAATGGGTCAACAGAAAGAGTGCAGAGATTGAAGTTTGACGATAGTTGGACCCATCTCCTGCGATATTTTCACGCACTATCTTGCCCACTTCGGTCCCGATCAAGTATATGCGTGAGGCGCAATCTGATACCTGAAGAACGTCTCTGCGCAATGCCCGAGGACGACTTTAGCGTTGGTGCGCTGGGAAGGTATCAGCACGCGAAGTGATAACCCTGGATACTCAACCTACCTTTGCGAGACTTTTGATCATCTGGTGGCTCGTGACCCAGTCATCATGATCTCTCGCCAACCAGCCTTGCGGTACGTCGCTCTCGTAATTCTCCTTCACGTGGTACTGACTGCAAAAGGATTTCGTCGATCAGCAGATGTCTCCTGTGATTATGGACATCCAACGTACTCAGTGGTAAAGATCCAAGTGCCACTATCCTTCAGATTTACTTGCATGATCGCTAGTCCGGGCGTATGGCCTACAGACAGAAGGGCAAAAGGGTCAGCGAATGTCGTAGACAAGTTGGGGTTTTGCCCATCAGTTGTGTACCAGGCGAGTGGCGAAGATTGATACCAGGCGCAATCTCTAGAAAGCTTCCATGCCAGGCTTTCCAATTCATCCCTAGGTCAAGGTCTTTAGGCAAATACCTTAAAAAGGGATCAGCAATTGTCCTGGACACAACGGAGTGCTCGGGAGCCCAAGGCTGCATACACCCCAATGTCCGTTTTGGTTGCGACGGAGTAATATGCATGCTTAAGCTCTTTCTCATGCACGTGGATGGGTACGTCGGTTCCTTTGAAGTTCTCCAAGCCACCTGCGTGATCCAGATGAAGGTGGCCCATGATAACACACTTCGTCGAGGAAATGATCGATTAGTCAAGTCACGTCGAAAGATGCTTCTGGGTCAGAAGTGACACGTACTTTGACGTCCTTGATCTCGTGGCCAGTCTTCTTGATCTGAGCTGTGAGCTCGTGGTCGGGGGTATAATCGCACCGGGCCTGTCAGAGAACGTTCCACCAGTCAGCCCTCCCAGTCCGAGGCGACCATCTTGGTTACCTCAACTCACAAAGATATCGTTGAGTGGCGCCTGGAAGACTGATCGTCAGCAGACGTGATTGTTTGAATGCCGTCACCCTGTTCCGCAACTCACACCCCAGACCTCCGGATAATTCTCTCCGCCGCCCGTCTCGAACAAGATCAGACCTTCTGTCGGATGTTCGATCAAGACCGAGATGATCACGCCCTTCCTTCGGGTAACGCCAGGATCCGGATTGGATGCTGTCGATGTGCCTCCGCCTCTCATGAAGAACCCTGGACACCGAAGATCAGAGGGTCAAATCTCAGAGATTCATTTTGGCGAAGTTTCCAACCTTCATCGGCCTCTATGTTGCCACAGTGCAGTAGCTACAATCATTTAGTATCTGCATATGTTTCAAGTCGTCCAGGGTTGACTGCATACCCATAGTTTGGTGCCTGCCGGGGCTTGATTGATAGTGTCCAGACCAAATGGTGTCGACATCGTTTCTTCTCGAATCTACGGACTACCGAGCGCTTTTGATTTTGGCAGCAACGAGCAGAGACACGGTCGTAAGTATACTGGCCTGGAGATGGCTCCGATTCCTGGTACCCGCATTGCTTAGGGCATGCGGGGGCCTGGGCCTCGCCTTCGTCATATTGGAGAACGGCCTTGCGGGTACATGGAGAAAAACGAGGAACCAAGATGGACTACTGAGTTCAGTGTGTATTCAAAGACTGCTCAAGTACTAGATGAAGGCCTGTTGAAGTCCATTCGATCCAAGCCTTTTTGTTCGGGATTGACTATAGATGTATTCCATCGAACCAAATGCTTCGCTATCACTTCGACAACCGCAACGCGAACGTCATCACCCAGCTTGCAATTATACTGGCGATGAGTATCCCTATCATGACCCAGTTGGATCCCAGGAACACAGGTGAGCTGTTCTCGTCCGAAGGCCAGCCCGAAAACAGAGCATAATTCGTCAGTATACTGCCGCAATTGCCCAACCCTGACACCGCAGCAGCGGCAGCAGCAACACCGACCTCGCCATGCCTTGCTTGGAAGATCTCTGCAGTCCATGTCATGGTGATCGGGACCGTTGGGCCAAGTCCGAAGCCAATCAATAGCAGTCCAACGTATCGGCCCCATTTCTCAGAGGTAGAGTCACCAGCGTAGGTGGCTACGAGTATACCCACGATCTGTAGGCAGACAGGTATGGTGAAAAATAATGCTCGATGTTTGTGGAAGTGGTCGCTGATCGGAGTAACCGTGAGTATGCCAATGAGATCGCAGATCCAGATCGGTGCGTAGAGCAGACTCAGAGTGATACCGCTGAACGAAGGGTTGATGGCGCTCAAGATGACCGTACCGTAGCTTGCCACACCATTGCCGACACCGACCACGCCAAAGTACATGATGATCAGCGGCCACAGTCGCCAGTCCAGCAAGACTTTCCACAGATCTTGCAATGTCCATGCCGAGTGAGGGTATGCTTGGCTGAGCTCCTTGTAATGGAGTGCGGCATCCTCTCCCCTCAGAGCAGGCTTTGCTGTTGGGATCCAAGAGGTCCACTTGCTGCGATGCTTCGTCTCACCGGGTCTCACTGGACGGTCCGGTAGCCACCAGACGAGACTGAAACCCACCACGAGTGTGACGAGACCCCAGATGAGGAACATCCACTGAAAACCGACAAGACCGCCATCGCCGTCCATTTCCTGGAATCCAGCACTGACCAGACCAACTACCGCGGCAGATACCTGGGATGCAGTGAAGTACCACCCGATTCTCTTGGCCATCCGCTTTGGCGGGTAGTACAAAGTGAGGAACAGAGACATGCCCGGCCACATGCCTGCTTCAACAGCCCCAAGCAGCAAGCGAAGAACATAAAAGCTAGCCGCGCTTCGCATTCCCACCATTGCGGTTCCAATGATGCCGACACTGATCACGATTCTTGCAAGCCAGACCGACGGTGACAGCTTGCTCATGGCTAGGTTGGATGGGATCTCCAGCACAACGTAGCTGGCGTAGAAGAGTGCCAGCCCAGTGGACACTTGGTGTGACGTGAGGTTTAGGTAGGTGGTCAGATCATGGCCGTTGGAAGTGTTCATCGTCTGTGCCAGGCCTACGGTAGATCGTACGGCGGAGCACAAAAAGTAAAGTACCCAGAACGCTGGGATGATGCGGCGGTCGAGGCGATGATAGATCTTTCGCATCTGTACGGCCTCGTCCGGGGAAAGCTCGACATCTCGGTAGTCATCATCATCTTTGATTCCAGAACTGCTCAGATGACCTTTAGATGTATCATCCAGCTGTGCTTGTCCTACCGAATGTCGCTCCATGTTCGCTCGTCGTGGACTTCGGAATGTCCAGTTGAGACGGTATATCTGCAAGAGCGGAAGGGTCGAGACATTTCAACAGACAAGAAGTTATTTTCCCCTCATGCTGTGTCACAACGGGTCCTTCCTATGACGGGACCAACGGGCCCGTTGAGCCTCCCAGTCTGGAAGCGGCAGTCGAGATTAAAGCCGCGCGCGAGGAAGGAAATATTCAACGACGTTGCGGAGTACCTTGATAGTAAGTGTCAGTATGATAGGCGTATAACGCAGCCTGGCTCCACATCGCCTTCCTAGACTTCGATAGCTTGCATACTTGCACACCACTTGGGCCAACGAAGGACCATGTCGAAGGCCAGCAGGGATGCGGATGAGGCGAGGACCTCGGAAGACGACGTGGCGTTTCTTGAGTACACTCCACTGCATACGGAGGATGCCGATGCCTATGGAGACGTTGAAGCCTTTGCAGCGGCGTACCACCTAGCCGACGAACTCGATATACTTCGTAAAGCTGCTGCTCTCCACCGGCATGATGGAAACGAGGACAGTGTTGACGGGCTCTCGAATGTAGAACTAACAACACTGCGTCAGGAGACTAGTCATCGATGGCATCAGAAGCCTACATTATGGCTCACGATCTTGTGTTGTTCCCTTGGAGGTGTCTCACAAGGGTTCGCACAGTAAGTCGAACCTCTCGTACTCCAGCATTTTCCTAACAATGATCTGTCTCCAGAACTGGTATTAACGGCGCAAACCTATTCATCCCTGAAGCACTTGGAGTCGGCTCTGGCATTCTCGGATTGGTCAACTGTGGTATGTACATGGGCCAGTCATGCGGCTGCTGGCTCTCGCAACCTATCAACGACCGCATGGGCAGAAGAGGTACTATCTGGATCGCTACCCTCCTCTGTCTTCTGGGGAACGTGTTCTCGGCCTTAAGTCTAACTTGGCCTATTCTGCTCTTCTCTCGGCTAGTCCTGGGTGTAGGACTCGGAATAAATGCCTCCACTGTCGGAATCCTCGCTGCCGAATGCTCCCCAGCATACATTCGAGGAGGAATCGCCGTTAGTTGGCAAGCTTTTACCGCATTTGGTATACTGTTGAGCTTCTGCGGAAACATCCTGTTTTCCGGCCTGAAGCCTGAAGTCACATGGCGCCTTCAAATCGGCTCTCCGCTCACGCCTAATATACCTCTGCTCATGCTCATATACCTTTGCCCAGAAAGTCCCGCTTGGCACTTCAATGCCGGCCGCTACAACAAAGCACTGGAGTCGCTATACCGGTTACGTAACACAAAGATACAGGCAGCTTATGAGCTTTACGCGAACTATCTCGCGAGGCGCAAGGCTGCTGCGAGGCTCTCGACACCGGGTATGTGCGCGAACGTCATCAGCGACGATGCACTTACTTTGAAGATGGCTCCCAGATGACGAGCAAGCTAACATTTACTTCAGAGTTTGAGACGACTACCTTCCTGACTAAGTTCAAGTTTCTGTTCACGGTCCCACGAAACCGACATGCCGTTTATGCCTCTTACACAGTCATGATCTCACAACAGCTGTGCGGTATAAACATAATCGCCTTCTACAGCTCAACGATCTTCTCATCGTCCGGGTTCTCAACTACAGCGGCACTGTGGGCATCAGTCGTATTTGGCCTCATCAATTTCTTAGGCGCATTCCCAGCCGTCTGGACTATGGATGGGTTTGGTCGACGGAAGTTACTGTTGTGGACGCTTCCCGCTATGGCGGTGACTATGGCTTCCGCAAGCCTGACATTCGGCCTTCCGTCAGGAAACACCCAGCTGGTCCTACTCGCCGGCTTGATATACCTCTTCTGCGCTTTGTACAGCCCTGGTGTGGGCCCTGTACCGGTTGCCTACTCGGCAGAGGTATATCCTTCGAGCGTTCGAGAGATGGGCACGAGCTTTGGTACTTTCACGGCCAGTTCATGGGCCACAGTCCTTAGCGTGACGTTCCCGCTTCTGCTGGACAGCCTCGGAGAACAGGGCAGCTTTGCATTGTACGCTGTCCTGAACGTCGTGGCGTGGGTACTCTGCTGGCTGTTTGTGCGAGAGACGAAGGGTGTCGAATTGGAGAAGATGGATGCTGTCTTCGAGAGCTCGGCAAATGTTTTCATTGCCAAGATGTGGGCGGAGAGACCCAAACTACTGCTGTGCGGCTCCAGACTGCGGCAAGGCTGGAAGGAGATCCGACAAGATGATCTCGAGGAGCCGTGAGAGAATTCGCGCGTGGAAACAGTGGCAACAAGGAAGGAGATCCGACAAGATGATCTCGAGGAGCCGTGAGAGAATTCGCGCGTGGAAACAGTGGCAACAAGGACTCTTCCTGATCACTAGTCCGGAGACAAAACCGTCCGTGATCGGTGAAAGGGTCACAATGCAAGACGCTCGAGGCCATTCGTCCTGGCCATCATGTTGCACAGCGTCAAACATGTATCGGGAAAGTCTCATACAAGGGAGCAGGGCCCGTGACTGCATAGATGCAGCAGCGCTTGCAGCATATCACTACCGATCGCTGCATCGAGCAGCTACACCTCAACGCTCCCCATGCGCCCCGGGACTAGTATTTCAAAGACGACAGCAGTGGTCTGCACTCATGGTGGAGTCTTTCACTGCGGACGGTCCAAGCTCAGTATCGACGAAGAGAGGGAGCATTGTATGAACAGGCCAAAGTGGAGCGGGTTGCTAAGCTCAAAGGTGCTTCCGACGCTATGCTACTGAACCGGAACTGAACTATGCTACTGAAAACGCTGGATCATTTCGCTGCATTTCTTCGTAATCATCCCATCCGTTCCACTGCCATCGCTATGCAAGCCAAGAACCCCATTACGCATCATGTCATTTCGTCAGATCGAGAGGCACACTCAAACCTGCTTCTACCGCCTTTTATATTTCTGCGAACAGTCAGCTACGATGGCCATCAAAGGTAGACGACAAGTACTTACATCATCAACTCGTCGAACGTTGTCACGATCGATCGCATTGCCAACACCCATCAAGGCAGTCCCCACAGCCCGCGAAGTGCCGATGATAGGTCGTAGGATGACGGTCGGAGCATGTCTCGCAACAGCCGCCATCGCAGAGCCCGGACTGGAGCTTTCCAGTATTTCACCTTGTACAGCAATCAATGCATCTCGTGCGGTCAGCAGATCGTGCTCCAGGTATCTTTGAGCAGACCGCAGCCCGCCGAACACACTCAAGGGTTGATTGGCATACGATGAGATCGCTCGGCGTTCAGATTCGTCCTCGTCATCGTTGACATCCTGCCAGCCGTGATCTGACAGTGATCTCCGACCTGAACTCGGACGTCCAGATGGCGAAGCCGAATCCGGAGTAAGCAGGCCCTCGGCGCCTTGCAGAAGGTTCTGAGTGCCTATTGCAACCTTCGCTCCCAGACGAGCGAGCTCAGAAGCAGTGGTCTTCCCAAAGTGGAAAGCGCCTTTCTGAATACTTCGCACGATTCGGCCGTCTTTCCTGTACTCGCGAATGGGAATGGCGACAACGTCTCGAACACCAGTGCCGATATTGACCAGACTCCGCACTGGCGCTAGTCCCGCCAGAACAGTAGGTAGCTGATTGCGTTTGACATCCGGCATCCAGATGTCGTTCAGAGTCTTGTGCAGTGGTTCAAAACCCTTGATGCCGTAAATAATGGCGTGCTTAAGGCGAATATTGGCCGCATCGAGGATGATGAAGTTCATGAACTCGTTAGTATGTCCAGAGCGTAGGCCAACATAGTCGACCTTCTTCGGTTTGTAGTCCAGACGCAGGTCCACGGTCTCAATCTCCACGCGCTGTAGGAATGGTTGATCGCCTGCAGGGCCAGGAGGCGCCGCCGCCTCATCCTTGAACTCGAAGAAGCGCGTGATGAAATCGAGAGCATCTTGATCGACATGCAGTCGAAGCGGTAGGACGGAAACATGCATGGCCAACTCTGAAGCAGCGAAGTTCTCGAGCGTCCTCAGGTTCGAGATGTTGATGTGCAGCATGGGCTTCGCCATCTCTCGTCCATACGGACCGTCATCTAGATGAGTCAAGAACTTCCGCCAGGTAGACGTAGGCACATTGTCAAAGATCTCGAAATCCTTCACACGGACATCGATCGAGCTTACCATGTCCGTGTCTCCAGGAGGAAATACCAGGACATCAGCTGAGACACCCTTCAGCTCGAATGCGACCTTGTGCGCTCTGCTTCGTTCCAGCTTCAGTCGACGGCGTGGTCTTGTCCGACCAGAAGCAGAGTAGGTCGATGGTCGAGACATACCAGACATCGGCACGCTCTCAGTCTCGCTGGCCATGTCATCAATGTGTCGGTTGATCTGTCGCCTCAATTCCTGTGCGTCTTGGTTGCTAGGAACACCGATGTAAATCGAATTGAACAAGAAGTCGCCAATGACAGATTCTTCATCCTCGGTCTGCAACTGTGATTGACGACGCTTGGCCTTGCGCTGCTCTGCTCGCTGTTCGACCTGTTCAACAGCCTCTGTGATGCCATCGCGGGTCCGTTGCCAGTCGTATCCATCGTATATGTTCCAGATGGCGTGAAGATCTCTTACCCGTAACCTGAAAGGGAGTGCCTTCGGTGATGAAGACTGTGTCTTGTCCCGACCAGCCGTGGCGGGCGTGTTGAATCTATACCTTGTCCCAAGCGCCGATTGATTCCCACCAAGGGCATCGAACCCAAGATCTTCGATCTCATAAACACCAAGATCAACCATCTCGTCGTGGAGAGTAGGCTTCGACTGCTTCTTCAGATCTCGAAGTAAAGCCGCATCGCCAAGTGGTGCATCGGTCGGCGACAACGTCATCTCGAAAGGATCGTCTTCAAGCAAGCTCGCAGCAGTCTCCGGGAAGTTCTCAGGGTCATCGTCATCTTCAGGCTTGTCCACACCTCGGAGCATCCCACTGACTGGGCCGTAAAGACTGGATGTCGTTTCCGACTCCGAAAGTAGACCATCGTCGTCTGCATCGAAAGGCGGCATGTCGAACATCATGTCAGGCTCGTCCTCAGGCTCTTCATCTACATCGAACAAGGTCTGTGGGCGCTGTTCTGGCTTCGCATAAGCATCTCCTGTGAAGGAAGCCATCATGTCCTCGATGGCCAGTGGTTCGGTCTGGTATTTAGGTTGCTTGCTTGGTGGTGTGGGAGGTGCTAGACCACTCATGGTTGCCATGAGAGTCTGTGTCGAGTCTGCGCAAGTCTCCAACAAAAGTAGCTCAGTCTTAACGTCCACATCAACCGATTTTGCGGAACCTTCAGGTACATCCGCTACGCAGACCACTACCTGGGCGGACATCACCGATCCCACAGACACGTACCCTTGCTTCGACAAAGCAGATGTCAGCTGTGCCTTGACTGCTGTGTTGCTCGGAGCGCCTCGAGAGGGTATGACCGCGCCTGCATCATCCGCGACTGGGCGGTCTGCGAGGAACAAGCCGGCCTTGCGAAGCTCAAGCGTGGCTGTCAAAGTCTCCTCGGGAGGTATCGTGGTCGAGAACTTGGCATCGCTGAGTACCAGCAAGCCTTTCGACGACAACTTCTCCGGCGACAGTCCCACTGCCGACTCATGGACTAGCAGATCTAGCTTCATGCTCTTCTTCGTAGCTTTGGCCGACCCGCTCGCTTCTTTTTTGTCCGTCACTGGCCGCTTGCCTCGCGATTGTGTGAGATCGACAACAGACTTCGCGAGCTCCGCAACAAGTTCTTCAGTATCGACCTGCTGGTCCATTCCAGTCAAGTCCAGTAGCACGAGCACGCTGTACTCGAAAGCAAGATTGAAAAGCTTGACCTTGACGACGGGTTCGACCTCGTCTCCAAGCGTTCTTGCCATTAGCATCGGCAGATTGTCCGCTTCTGCCGATGACACAAGAGGGTGGACGAGCTCCACCTCACGAGCCTGCGAAGCTCGTATACTTCCTATCGACAGGGCGAGAAGAGCCGGCAAGCCGACTTGTGCGCAGTGTAAGTCTGTAAGTCTGATGTGAAGCATGCCGAAGCGATCATTGACCGGTAATCGCGCCTCGACATCTTTGAGCCGAACCAGAACTAGAACGCCAGGGCGGTCGTCCTCGGGCAGATACTTTGTCACAGCAGACAGTCGACTCAGCTCCGCTCCTAGACCTTCCAGCGCGGTAAGGCACGTCCAGTCCAAACATTTGAGCTTGGCACCACCAACAGACAGTCGCACCACAGCGCCCTTCCTCCGCTGTCGTAGTAGAGTGTCGAGTAGAATGTCATCCTCAGTATCGTACTTGTCCTTCGACGGTGTCAGCAACGACAGTAGGCGTTCGAGGTCCTTGTCCTGGGGAGAAACCAGGTACTCCAGCCGGCTGGTACTCAGATCCGCAGTAACTGGCGCACTCTCTCCATTCGGCTGATGAGGTCCAGATGCTTGGACTTGCTCAACAGTGGCGATCACGCCGTGCTCACGATACACCGTTTTCACGGTCGACGTGCGCAAGACCACATTGCATGCACTGCCTTGTAATGTCGCCAAGACACCTCCAATGCGCGCGTTCAGCTTGAACTCAAGTCCACTGACAGATTCCGGCTGCCCTTCAAAGCGCACGCCTTTGGTAGATTTAACAGGAGAGGCAGGCGAACTCCCAAAGCCGCTTTCCGACAATATCGAATTGCCCAGCTCGAGTACACCGCTGAGTCCACCGAAAGATTCGAACGCTCCGTCGATGACCGGTAGGTCAACCAGAACTTTCAAAGGTAGCGTCTCGACACTGAGCTCAGTAATTGGTCTTCTCGTGACCGAGTACCTGCTTGCCATAGTCACCGCGAGATCTGGAGTTCCGTCGTTTAGTACCATGGAGGTGTTCTGATATAGGCTCTTGTCAAACGACAGCAGGCAGCTGGTGCCCACAAGTGCTTTCAAGGATCCTATGCGAATCTCGCTATCGCCTGCACTCTTGCTGAAGTCGAGCAAATCGCACTGTAGAGATGCTATACTCTCGATGACATCACGAGTCTCCTTCTGGAGCTGGAGTGAGTCGTCCATGGCATCCTTCAGCGCAAGTGAGAACTGCTCCATGGTCAAGGAGAGGGCAACACTGGAGTTTCCAGCATCTTCGCCTCCTGGCACGATCTGATTTGGTTTACTTGATTTCGCGCGTTCAGAGATTGTCAAGCACGTAGTGACGAGTTGGTACAGGAGCCTGCCACAGGAGAGATCGATCTGGCATTTGATTGAGCCAACCTCAAGACCGATAGGTGATGCTGTTGATGGCGACGGTGCCGTGGCCTCATACCTCGACACTCTGACGGAGCTGTCCAGCTTTCCTCGAGAAGCAGCCATCTCGGAGTAGGCGGAAAACGTGCCTGGCATGTCGTGCCCAGTCGACCCTCGGAATGAAGTCTTGGGCGGAGTGGTGTGCTGTTCCAGCTGTTCTGCAGGTGTACTATCAGTTGGCAGAAGTAGTGAGACTTTATCGATGTACACCAATGGCTTCGATGCGTGGCAGCCTGGGTCTGGTAGTATAGCAGATGGCTTAGCAGGTTCGGGCGGAGGAGCTCGAGGTGTAACATTGCCAGACAACGGCGCTTTCGGCGTCGAGTAAGGCTTGTCACCGTATGCAAGATCGTCTTCCCACGCAGATGGCTGCTTTGAAGGATGGCGAAGACGGTCAGTTGCGACAGGCTTGAGGTGCACTGGACTCGACTGCTCCGGGACTCCAGGGGGGAAAGATATCTCACTCGCCGTGTCATCCGAACCCCAGCCGCCAGGCATATGCATTTGAGGAGTGTATGACATTGCACTCATGTACATACTCCGTGTCTCCTCACTCGAGAAGACACGAGATGTGGTGAGGTCTTCGGGTGGGTCGTCTAACGATGTATCTTGGTTTTCTGGAATCGCCTCATCCAGCAGGCTGCGGCCCTCAGCAAGGAGCTGGCTTTCTGTAGTATTATCTTGCGACACTTTGTGAGCTGGCACCAACGGCTGGAATATGCTCTGCTGGCTCTCATCTAATCTCGGCCAAGAGCCAGGGCTGGGCTGCAAGTAATTTCGTTCGGTGTGCTCAGTGAGGGTGGGCCACGAGCCAGGACTTTGCAGACTCCTCCCATGCGGTGACACGGGGCAACGTGTCCTTGCAAAATTCGGGCTGACACCTCCAGATGAGTGTGCTCGCTGTGTAGATGTGCGCTCAAGTAGAAGCGATTCTGGTAGATCATCTACCGAAGCCATGGACTTCCAAAGGTCCTCAGCAGGTGCCGAAGACTTGCTCCTTCGCGAGCCCCAGCTAATATTGTCGTCTCCAGGCTTGATATCCAGTTCGGCACGAGAAGCTTCGATCGATGGTGAAAAGTCCGGTTCATCACCAACATCTGCAAATCGATCTATGTCCGCGGTTGCCACAGAAGCCTGCATGATGCCAGGAGACCTGATAGAAGTGGGAGAACCGTCGCTGCTGTCTATCGGCTCATCGCGAGAGTTGATCGGAGTCGAGTCTTTTCTCGCCGAGCTAGCCGGTGTAGCTTGAGCAAGGGGTGATGCTGCACCTGAGCGTCGACTCATGATGGGCGAGGAGGGCTCGGACAGCTCATCGAACACACTGGCATCAGACACCAGTTCCATGGAGATATCGCTGAAATTGACCTTCCGTCTACCGTCTCCATCACGATCCGAACCTGTTGTTTCCAGATCTGCAGCTCCAACCCGAAGTCTCAGTGCCACTGGTAGAGGTTGCTCTAAGTCTCTGTCCAGCTGAGTCTCTATCGTTATCACCACGTTCCGTACCCGAACTTGCAGCCTGTCCACGATACCTTGCAGAAAACCGGCAAGAAAGCCAGGTAGGCCAACACCAGCTCCCGTGCCAAGCGCATCACTTCCACTGCTTTCGCTGGCAAATGACTCCTCCATTGCTTTCGCGTTCACAGCTGCCTCCAGCTGCCGTCGTTCCTGGGCCGGCTCATCAAGTAAGAACGACTTGGCCAGCTGCTCCGTAGTCGGCATATGGACCTCTCCAAAGCCGGCTGCTCCACCTGGATCATAAGGTGGAGGCGAATGTAGCCTCTGGTGAACCTTCCTGTGCTCAGGACTCCTAGCCGTGGCTGGAGACCTTGCTCTGCCACCTGCGCGCCTCTTTGTGGATTCCTGGTCGGCATCTTTCTCCTCTAGCTTCACATTCAGCTCCACGCCATCAGCCTCGGCGATGATGCTGGACTGGTATATGTCCGCTGGCACAGTCAAGCGCAGCGTGAGTATCCTTGCTGTCTCCACCCGCACGTCAGGTGGAAGCTGCGCCAGCTTGCTGATACGCGCGATATTGAGTCCAACATTTTTCAACTCAACCACATTCTGCCTGCCGATAGAAATGTCCGAGTTGTCGAGGTCGAGAGCACGATCGTCGAGCAGGCCGGTTCGAGATAGGGCGTAGCGTAGTAGCTTCTTCTGCCACCAAGCCATGGTGAAGAGGAAGCAGTATCGAGAGAATCTGTTGCGAGGTCTGGATCGGATTATCTAGGTAGTAATTCGTGAGTTTGCCGAGTCGTATGGACAAGCGATCGATCGCCCTGGTGCCTCAGGACAATAGGTGTTGCGCCCATGCTCGAGTTACCGTCAAGCGAAGTGCCTTACTCCTCCCTTGATGGGTCTTAGGATGTCGTTGAGGTCTGTGTACTAGGTCGTCGTATCTCAGGACAACATGATGTTGTTGGATGTTGTTGATTCACCCACGACATCACAAGTAGGGCGCCGAATGACGAGAGGTAGAACTACGCGATAGCCAGAAACCTGGGGTATCGGCCGACCTTTAGAACTCTATCCGAGAAAGTGGGGGCGAGGGTCTGAAAGGTGGGATGTAGAAACAACTTCATCAGATCAACGACTTGCCAAATTATATCACACTTACCGAACATGGCAGACACAGACCAGAACACCGACGCCGTGACTTGGTTGCAAGAAGAAGGCGTACCAACCTTAGCGGAACCGTTCATCCAAAAGTATCTGGACGGCCGTGATGCTCTCATCGCCCGTGAGAAAGAACAACGTAGTGACCATGCCTTCCGCTCAACACTCTCTCCAATGGCCGCTGAGGCATCCGCCATCGTCTCCGCGATACGGTTCGAGGAACAGCAGACTCTCTGGAACCACGAGTATGAAGATAATCTGGGCAGGGAAGATGACATTGCTGTCTACCCTGGCATGATGTTTTCATTAGCCAAGGAGAGAATGGAGAGGAGCAAGCTGTGGAGGATCGTCAAGCGGATGCCCAAGGGAGCTCTATTGCATTGCCACATGAGTGCAATGGGAGATCTCGATTCTATCTTCCGCCAGGCCTTGGCAACTGAAGGAGTCTGTATATCCGCAGACCGCGCAGCGACTACAGAGGATGCAAAGGCCACAGCATTATTCAGGTTCCGCTACGTACCAGAGACAACGAATGATAACGCCTCTCTCTGGTCTGACTCTTACACTCCAGATACATGGATCCCTGTCCTAACCGCCGCGGAGTCCTACCCCGAAGGTGGAAAGGATGCCTTCGTCTCGATGCTGATCTCACGTGTAACCATCGATCCAGAGTACTCTCTCCGCCACCATCTGGGCGGGAACGAGATATGGAGAAGGTTCTCCAGCTCATTCTTCATTATGGACTCTCTCCTCCGCTACGAACCGATCTTCCGCGCGTTCATCCGCGATATGCTCACACAACTCCACGAGGATGGTGTGCGGTGGGTCGATATTCGCTCCGATTTCCGCTCTCCATTCACCAGAACGGGCAAGACAGAGCCAGAGGAAGGCCACGAGGCCACCATGGCCGTTCTGACCGAGGAGATCGAAGCGTTCAAGAATTCACCAGAAGGAAGAGGCTTTTGGGGAGCTCGTGTTATCTGGACTGCGCTGCGCTTTACCCCTACTCGCACCATTGTGGAAGATATGAAAGAGTGCATTCGCATGAAGCAGCTCTATCCCGATATCATCTGTGGCTACGACTTCGTGGGCCAAGAAGAGAACGGCCGGCCACTAACTGATCTCGTTCCCGAGATCTTCTGGTTCAAGAAGCGGTGTATGGAAGAAGGTGTGGACATACCATTCTTCTTTCACGCTGGTGAGACGTTAGGATCTGGGGACGAAGTGGACGAGAACGTCTTCGATGCAGTATTGCTCGGCACGAGGAGAATCGGTCATGGCTTCTCGCTTTACAAGCACCCATTGCTCATTGAGATGATCAAGGACAAGAGGATCCTCATTGAAAGCTGTCCAATCAGCAACGAGGTTCTACGACTGACGAGCAGTATCATGTCGCATCCACTGCCTGCGTTACTGGCACGCGGAGTGTGCTGCTCTCTATCGAACGACGATCCGTCTCTACTTGGCCAAGGTAGCAGCGGCATGTCGCATGACTTCTGGCAAGCGCTTCAGGGGTGGGAGAACCTAGGACTCGAAGGTCTGGCAAGCTTGGCCGAAAATAGCGTCAGATGGGCTTCCCATAACGACTGCACGGCCAAAGAGTGGCAGCAGGAGATCAAAGATGGTGCATACGGGAAGGGTGTCAGAGCGCAGAGGATGCGAGAGTGGGCTAAAGAGTTCGAAGAGTTCTGTGCTTGGGTCGTGCAGGACTATGGGGCGGAGGTGGATATCAACACACTGGATTGATATCGGAGCAGACAACATCATAATTTGGAATAAAACCATTATCATTAAAGCAGTCCGGAGCTATCGGACGATCAAACGCTATCATCAACAAAACACACCCAAGCGTCTTCACCCCATCGATCCACTGCCTTCAACGGAGCACCGCGCACCTCGACCCACTTCCCCGCCAAGGCAACAGCAGTCGTGAAGGGTTTCCGCGCAGAGGCTCGCTTCGTGACCGCTTCAATCACCTCCACCCTAAAGCCTCGCCTCTCCACTTCCGAGAATCGCTTCTCCTCGTGAAGCTTTGCTTCAAAGCGCTCTGAGATCCACGGCACACCTGCCCTCACCGGCCCAGCCATCGGATTGGTCGGATGAGGCTTAGTCGAGACAATCACGAAATCCTCGTGTTTCCGCTTCAGACGCTCCAGGTCTGTGAGCAGAGTAAGCGTCTGAGGAGTGCAAGTCTCAGAGTCGAGCATGGAGAACAGCAAGCTGGCCGTGTCAACCATCGTATCGATCTCGTACTCGGATTGGAGCTCATCTGCTACTGCACACCAGTCGATGGAGCTGGTGGTAGTGCTATCGTTCCTCGAGATCGATGCAGCTGGAGCAGCGGCGGTCGTGAGCTCGACCTTGATATCGCTCATGCTAGAGTCTGCAGTGATTTCGGCAAGAACGGCGTCAGTGACGGCTTTCGTGATATCCACTTCGGCCACAAGGTTGTAGATTGCTGTGCCGGTCCATCGGTCGAGGATTTCGTTGACGAGACAGATTAGCACTTTGCACTTCTCTTCCGGGCCATCGCCGCTTCGCTCGACATGGAGACAGCAATCATACTGACAGTCATCGCCATACGGTGCGTTCAAGAAGCTCTGGCCGCGCACGTTGAGCACATTCGGACTTTCCCTGTACCCTTCCGTGGTGAATCGGATGGGCGCTCCAGGCTGTTTGGAATCAGTGACCGCGATCCCTCTCAATTTCACCTTCATCGGCTTTTCTGCTGCCCTCGTCTGCTCAGGCCTTTCCTTTCCATCTTTACGGGTTCTACAAAGCCTGCCCTTGACCACAGGCGCCTCGACAAAGGCCTTCGCAAGCCGTTCAACATGCCCTGGCGTCAGTCTCAACGCCGTCTTTGCACTTTGCGATGCTGGCCTCGAACTCCTCTTCTTCGCAGCTACAGCCTCGTCAAACGTCTCCTGAGTCGGCGTCACCGCCCCAGGAGGCGTCGTGGGCGGCGAGAGCGGTGCAGCCAACGGCTCGCTAAACCCTACCTCCTCGCCACTCGTCGGCACAGCCGTGAAATAGATCTCTCGAGCCGGCGGCTTGAACTCAGGAGGGTGAAATGCAGGAACTGGATTCGAAGGAACTGGATCCGAAGGGGTTGGATTCTGCACCACAACCGTACCCCCCTCCCCCTCCGACGATGATTTCGAGACGTCAGAGGTGGGAGGACTAGGATCAATCCACCGCATCATCTCGAGAAAATTCCCGGATTGGCAGAACAGGGGGCTGGACTTACCAATCTTTCTTGGTTTTGGTGGCGGGCCGAGGAGGGCGCCGATATCTCTAGCTACCGGGCGGAGGGACGCCAGTGTCGGGTTCTTGTGTAGCTCGACGAACGTGGGTGTGGGTGCAGTGGTTGGGGCGATTGTTGGTGGCGAGGTTGGAGGTGTGCAGGTGATTGATGGGAGCAGCTTGGGCGTGTGTTGTTGGTTGTTGGAGGCGACGCGAGTGAGGGCGAGGGAGGGCGGTGTGCAGGTGGTTGATGGGAGGAGCTGCAACTCACCTGTTGATGCACTGATGGGGCTCTCGAGAGGCTGCTCGTTCTGATCAGCAGACGGGACACAAATTCCAGACTTCCTCTTCGACTTACTGGCTGCTGGTGTGTACGTAGCACTTGGAAGCAATACCAGCTCAACTTCGTCTGCAGCAGAACTCTCGTTCTTCTGTCCACAATCGTCAGTACCCTCACCCACAGTCTTGGACCCTTCCTCCTCCTTACGTTTTATCGGTGCAGTGTACGTAGTTGAAGGTAAAAGCTGCAGCCCTTCTGATGCATTCATATCGTGTAGTGGAGCCATATCTATCACTTTTATGTGTCGTGTTGTCTCACTGTCCTGCAGTGTCGTTGTTCTCTGGGCTTACCTGAGTCGCGAACGAAGCAGACAAGACGGCGTTGGGGTCTGAGACTTCGGTCGTATGGACAACGGGACAATGTGGCTTTATTGGTGCGTTGTCCACAAGATCCGATGACGATGCGTGCTGAGAATGAAAGGAACAGAACGAAAGACATGTCACAAGAAGGACAAAGGAGATGTGGGTTGTGATATAAGATAAGGAACAATGGAACAGAAAAAGAAGGGGTATGATGGTAAGGGAGTTGAAGTCATCAAGATTTCGACGTGTATGGACATAATCGATATCCCCACATCCATCCGAAGCTCATGCCTGCAAAAGCGATCGATGTTCGTGTCCATTGAAAGATGACGTAATCGTTCGCTGTCCGACGGCAGTATCTCGAGCAAAATCATGTACCATTACCATGTTTGACTCTGCCGAAAGCGACCAGGTTGCAAATCGTGAAGCGGTTGTTGTTCGCACTCTTCTCCTCCTATCCTCATGACCCACCGCCCAGCAAATGCTCAACCGCACCCTGCACGCTCCCACCACTACGTCGAAGCGCCTGCACGTTCCGCTCAAACTCATAGAAACCCATATCGTTTAGCTGTCGTAACTGATCCGCGTACCTGTCCTCCGGAGGTCGGTCATCCGGCGGTTGCTGAGGCTGCTGTTGGCCGCCGAAGTCGCCACCGGCACCCATGTTGCCAAACATGAACGGATTGAAGCCACCGAAGGGGTTCTGCTGGTTCGCGGCAGGGTTCGCGGCATCGGCACCAGTTGCTGGAGGATTCGAGTTGTTGCCGCCGGCGTTGAGGTTTCCCATCATTTGCATCATATTCTGCATTGCTTGTGGGTTTTGCATCATCTGTTGTGTCATGGCTGCGAGAGGATTGGCGTTCTGATTCGAGCCGTCCTGAGGTTGTGTCTGGCCGAAGAGATTGCCGAAGGGGTTGGCTTGGTTTGCGCCGGCTTCTCCAGTACCTGCACCTCCAGCGCCAGGGAATAATGCAGCGAAAGGATTGGCTGCTGCGCCTGCGGCATTTGGTGCGCCAGTAGTATTGGTCTGCGCAGGTGTCGCGCTTGTCCCACCTCCCGTCGCAGCTCCATCCGCCGCGGGTGTTGTGTCTGTCTGCCCGGGCATAGGAAACGCACTCGCCCCTCCACCCATACCATCTCCGCCCATCTGCCTCTGCATCTGCATTTGCATCCTGATCATGTCCGGGTTCATCATCATACGTCTGAACTCGGGATTCTCGATTGCTTGGCGGGCCATGGGGTTGTTTCTTATCATTGGGTTGTTGCGCAGCATATCAACAACAGCTGGATTGTTCATAGCTTCATTCATCTGTTGTGCGAAGTTGGGGTCCTCGAGCAAGCGCAGCATCTGGTCAGGGTTTGGTGGCGCGCCCATGCCACCATCTGAGCCGAAGGCATCCATGCCGGGTAAGCCGTGGAAACCAGCATACCGGGCGCCTGTCAGCTGTGCAAGTGGGTTGCCAGCGCCGGTACCAGCAGCGATGTTGGAGGGGATATTGCTTGCGGGTTGGCCTGCGCCAGGTGGAACTGCTGTGCTGCCGCCTTGATTCGCTGGATTCTGCCGGCTGTTGCTCTCCGCTCCTCGCACGAGATGTACTGTGTTGCCATCCTTGATCTTGCATGACCCGATAGTGTCCTGGTCTTTCAACACGCGGCCGGAGTAGATGAGTCGTTGCCGCTCGGGTGGGAGACTGGCATATTCCGAGGTGGATAGCTTCTGTTTGAGGTCTGCGACAGTGGTGGAGGTGGGGATGGTGATGACGTATTTGGCATCTGACGAGGACTTGACATTGAAGGTGATCTGCTGCTCCTGCTCCTCCGACGCGGCAGCATTACTGTCCGCCATCGTGGCCTGCGCGAAGGTGGCAGTGAGTTGCTGTGTGGTCTAGTCCGCAGAAGTGGCGTGAGATTACGGGATGTCGTTGGTGTCTGATGAATTGGATCGAGTTCGGGGATCAGAAAGAAACGGCTGGTAGTAGTATAGTTCTGCGAGAGGCAAGCTGTCGTCAAGTGTGTTCTGCAGGTGATTGCAATCGAAGGTCTTCGAGATCCATAGAAGGAAGGAACGGCTTGATTCACATGACGTTGCGGGCCGTCTCATGCCTCAGGCTGCTATCTCGCTTATCCATCGCAACTTCCGTGCTTGGCACTTTCACATGTGCCGAGGCACTCGAAGCTCACCAGTGAGACTCGACATGTTCGGTCCATTGCCGACTCTTTGAACAACATATATCTGTATATTACCACTCAGTTATCCCACAAAGTAGCCGTCCCCCTTGACGTCCGACCATATACATTATATCCATCTCATCTTGGCCAATCCAATCACATATCAGTCAACCAGTCAACCATTGCCTTCTTCCTGTCAACATGCGAGCAATCCAGATAAAAGAATATGTCAGGGTAAGCCATACCACCATACACATAACGTCAGGAAATTGGAGTACTTACCATCCGACTCCAAGGGCCCCCTAGAACTCTCCGTAACCTCCCTTCCCGCTCCTACACCCTCGCCCGACCAATACACCCTCTCCGTCCACGCAACATCCACAAACTTCTTCGACCTCCTCCAGATAGCAGGAAAATACCAATGGCAACCCCCCCTCCCCTGGGTCGCCGGCCACGAATTCGCCGGCGTCATCACCGCCCTCCCCACCTCCCCATCCAACGGCAAACCCAAATACAAAATCGGCGAGCGAGTCTTCGGCGCTGCACAAGGCGGTTACGCCCAGGTCGTCGTAACGCCTGAATCAAGCCTCCGCCCTGTACCAGCCGGCTATGACCTCTTCGAAGCAGCGGGCCTGTTCTCAACGATGCCGACGTCGTATGCCGCACTCGTAACGAGGGCGAAGATAAAAGCCGGTGATTGGGTCCTTGTGCACGCTGCAGCGGGAGGAGTTGGGTTGGCGGCGGTGCAGATCGCGAAAGCGTTTGGGGCGAAGGTGATTGCTACGGCGGGGACGCAGCATAAACTCGACGTCGCGAAGGCCTTCGGCGCAGACCACGGCGTCAATTACCGGGATGAGAACTGGCCGGACCAAGTGCGCGCTCTTACACCAGATAAGAAGGGGGTAGATATTGTGTACGACCCTGTCGGGCTCATCGACAAGAGCATGAAATGCATTGGCTGGAATGGCCGTCTCGTGGTTATTGGATTCGTAGGAGGCACGATCGAGAGTATCCGGACGAACAAGATTCTACTCAAGAATATCTCAGTCATGGGACTGCATTGGGGCGCTTATAGCAAGAACGAACCAGAGGAGATTGAGACTGTCTGGAAAGGGCTGTTTGAGCTGTTGGAGAGTAAGAAGATCCGGGGGACGAATTATACGGATAGGGAGTATGTTGGTCTCGAGAGTGTGCCGGAGGCATTACAGGCGCTTGGGGCGAGGGAGACCTGGGGGAAGGTTGTTATTAAGGTGCCGCAGGAAGGGCAGAGTAAGTTATGATGACAGATAGAGTGTGTCGAGCGCACACAGCGTACGTCTCGTGCTCTCTTGCTGTTTGTTCCACGACTTAACTCCCACGTGCTCTGCACGCGATCTGCCACGCGAAGGAACGCAGATCCGTGTTAGGGCACTTTTACCGTTCGTACTTCCCGGAGGTCATCATCTTCCGCACTCTCAAACTTTCGACCTCGAGCAGCGAGGTGATGACCAATATACCTGTATACATACGCTCTACCCGATGGCACCTGCCGCACTCGTCGCCAAGCCTTGGGCGTGCTTGGCGGGCACCATGCCGCCCGCTTCATTCATGCACTCCAGCTTTGATCGGGTGGTTCGGGATAGATGTGCATGTGACGGAGTACTAAAGGCTTGAAGTTTCCGATCGAGCGTGAGAGGTGACACTGGTTTTGTTGTTCACGTTGCCGCACTTGAACGACAGCAAACCTCGCAAGCTCGGCAAGCTGAACGATTTGATATTTGTCCCACGATGGAGCATCCGAATCTTGTGACCGATGAGAAGACGATGCGGCAGGAGGATGGGCCGCATAAGGAGAGTGCTCATGATGCTGCTGAACGAGGTATGATTCATGCTAGGGAGCATTGCAACGTGAACGAGTACTGACAACACTTTCTAGGACATGCTGCCACCGACAAGTATGACTCCACGACCACCATCAACACACCCAACGAGATCACTGACTCGAGCGCAGATACGGCTATGCCCTGGTTACCTTCGACAAAAAAGCCGAAGCACGCCTCCGCCGCAAGATAGACTTCTGCATCATCCCCACCGTGGCGCTGCTATACCTGTTCTGCTTTATCGACCGCGCCAACATCGGTACATATCCACCATCCCTTACCCTTGCACCATGAAGATTGACGATCGCGCAGGTAACGCACGACTAGCAGGTCTAGAAGAGGACCTCCACATGGACCCGGAGAGCTACGACTACAGCACCGTGCTATCCGTGTTCTATGTTTCGTATATCATCTTTGAGATCCCGTGTAGTTTGTTGAATAAGTGGATTGGACCGGGGTGGTTCATCCCGGCTACAACGCTGGGGTTTGGGATATGCTCGCTGGGGACTGGTTTTGTTAGTGAGTATCGTCATGGGAAGAGGCTACGAAGGCTCGAGCTGATGGTGGACAGATACTAAAGCTGCTGCTTGTGGTGTGCGATTGTTTGTCAAGAGTTGTCACACATAACTATGGATTTTTTGCTAATAAATGTCGCAGTGTACTAGGCATCTTCGAAGCCGGCATGCTACCAGGCATCGCCTACTACCTCTCCCGATGGTATCGCAGGAGTGAACTCGCCTTGCGCTTGTCGATGTATATCGTCATGGCTCCCCTGGCTGGAGCGTTTGGCGGCTTGCTAGCCTCAGCCATCCTTACTCTTGATCACGTTGGTAGCCTGACCAGCTGGCGCATGATCTTTGCTATCGAAGGGATTATCACGATCGGTCTAGCCCTCATTGCATTCTTTACCTTGACCGACCGACCAGCGACAGCGAAATGGCTAACTCAAGACGAGAAGGACCTGGCGATCGCACGCGTGAAGTCTGAGCGTGTAAGTTTCGCTTCATGCAGAATCAGCTTTACATGGCAAGACTGACACCCCTTAGGTATCCACAACGGAAGTACTCGACAAAATCGATCTCCAGAAGATCAAGAATGGTATCTTCAACCCAGTCGTCCTCTCGACTTCTTTCATCTTCCTACTGGACAACATCACGGTACAAGGGCTCGCGTTCTTCGCGCCAACAATCGTTGCAACGATCTATCCGGAAGCAGCAGTCGTCTCACTACAGCTGCATACTGTGCCACCGTACGTGGTCGGCGCCTTCTTTACGGTCTTGTTCCCGCTACTGTCAACGATCTTCGACAAGCGATTACTATTCATGATTATCTCAGCCCCGTTCATGATGATCGGGTACATCATATTCCTCGCAACAGAGGCACCAATGGCCCGTTATGGCGCCACATTCTTGATTGCCATAGGAGCGTTCTCCTTCGGAGCACTATGCAATGCCCAAGGTTCCGCGAATGTGGTCTCTGACACTTCACGTTCAGCAGCCATGTAAGTCAACCCTCCCAATCACACCATCTCCCAGCTAACATTCACTTTAGTGGTACTATCGTCATGTTCGGCAACGTAGGCGGCCTCATCTCAACCTGGACATTCCTCCCCTTCGACGCTCCCAACTTCCACATCGGCAATGGACTAAATCTTGCGACCTCAAGTATGGTCCTCATCATGTCGATCGTGACGCTCTTCTTTATGAAAGCAGATAATTCACGGCGCGAGAAGAAGGACATCGATGCTGAGTTGGAAGGGCTCGACCAAAAGCAGATTCAAGATCTGGATTGGAATCACCCTGGGTTCAAGTGGAGGCCTTGAGGTCGAGGAAAGCACGGATCTTCAACGATCGTCTACGGTTTGAGCGCGGAGTCATCAGGGTGTCCGTTGGAAATGGTCTATGAGCACATGCACGTTCAATCAACTTTGGCGGACCAATGGACAGACATATTCTACTAGTGTCGCCAAGTCGATCTATTCTCTGAGCGGCCAAAACAGTTTTTGCAGTGACATGCTTTCGGCTCGCGATTGGCTCTTGTTTCTCTCGTCTCGTCTGTTGCTACAGATATAAAATCCGACTACGGAATCCATAATACCTATTGATATTGTCAATTACTGCACAGTTCAGCACATCGACAAAGTCTTCTAAAAACATGGACACCGTCGCCAACGACCCCAAGTCTGACGCTGGGCTTGGTCGCCACCATCATAGCATTACAGACCTAGAAAAGGCACAATCGCAAAGTAGCAACGATGATCAACCACAGCGGGGAGGCGAAGGCAGCAATGGTGCGTACAACTGCTTCAAAATGTACACAACTATCTCACAAACTAAGCATACATCACAGACCATGAACTCGCCGACCAGCCACCCCCACCCTTCAAAGGCCTCTCCTACCTCGATCGCTTTCTCGTCGTCTGGATCATCCTCGCTATGGCCATCGGCATACTCCTTGGCAATTTCGTCCCAGGAACGGGAGAAGCACTCCAACGCGGGACGTTCGTCGGCGTGAGCGTCCCCATCGCTGTCGGCTTGCTAGTAATGATGTACCCCATCCTCTGCAAAGTCCGCTTCGAGACACTGCACCTTCTGCTCCGGGAAAAGGCGCTGTGGAAGCAGATCGCGATCTCCTTCGTTCTGAACTGGATCGTGGCGCCGCTGTTCATGACAGCGCTAGCCTGGGCCTTTCTGCCCGACCGCCAAGGGCTGCGGGACGGATTGATCTTCGTGGGAGTGGCGAGGTGTATCGCCATGGTGCTGATCTGGACGGACCTTGCAGGCGGTGATGGCGATTACTGCGCCGTGCTCGTTGCGTTTAACAGTATCCTTCAAATGGTCCTCTTCGCTCCCTTCGCCGTCTTCTATGTCAAGGTCGTGTCTCACGACAACAGCGAATTCGACAGCGACCTCTACAAGGACTCCGCGAGATCGGTGGCCGTATTCCTCGGCATCCCACTCGGCGCAGCTGTCGTCACGAGGCTGGTACTGCGGAAGTTGCTTGGGGAGCACAAGTACCAGCACTACTTCATCCGGTTCATTGGCCCGTTCTCGTTGATCGGGTTGCTGTACACGATCATCGTGCTGTTCGCTTCGCAAGGCCTACACGTCGTGGAGCAGATTACTTCGGTGCTTCGAGTTGCTGCGCCGTTGGTGGTGTATTTCCTGGTCATCTTCTCGTTTACGGCGTCGTTGATGTGGAAGTTTGGGTTCGGATACCGCGTAAGTGCGACGCAGAGCTTCACCGCAGCGTCAAACAACTTTGAGCTGGCGATTGCTGTTGTGGTGGCCACTTATGGGGCCGGGTCGCAGGAAGCATTGGCGGCAACGGTTGGCCCGTTGATCGAGGTGCCGGTTTTGATTGCGCTGGTGTATGTTGCGAAATATGCGCGCAAGAGATGGCATTGGGAGTAGCAGTAATTCCACCAGCAAAACGTTCAATGCTCCAATCACTATGTGCTCAGCTCCTCCATTTGAGACCACATGTTCCACAGTTTCGTTGGTGATTCGCCAGGATTGAAGTCATGAGCATACACATCGTGAGACCCAGCGTGCGTGGAAATATCGAGCTTGCCGTTCGTCTCGACTACGGGTTCTGGGATCAGAACGGTATCCGCGTAGGCAATAGTCAATCGCAAGTTAGAGTCAGCAAGCATGATGATGATTCGGTCACACGCGGCCTTGTATATTGACGAGACAGGGCTGATCTCCGGCAGCTCAGTAATAAGGAATTGACCAGATGCAGCCCGGGAAGTGGTATTGGGCTTTATCCTGGGTACCGTAGCTTTGGCCAGGTTTCGCAAGAAGCTGACTGAGGCCCTCCATTGCTCCTCAAATACGGCTTCGTCTAATTGGAGTACGCCTGCCGCAGCGATTGACTTTGCCTCGAATGCTGGACTGCACAGTACTCCGTGCAGAATGTCTTCGCCCGTGACAGATTTCGATATCGAGTCCGAGATGTCTTCTTCACTCCAGCTCTTCTGTAGCTCCACCTGCACGCCAACTTCAAGGCTCAGCTTGCCCAATAGCGCATATATGTTCATCTTGAGCTGCTTCAGCTCTGCCTCGTAGTCCACATGCCCAACCACAGCAATGCCCGAGTATGCTCCTCTTCTCAGCATCATCTCCAGGTACGAGATGGTCGACGGATGTGGGACAGTAGCAATTGCGAGGATTAAGGTTCCTTTCGTCAAAGTCGCAGGCCGCCGCGCAGAGGTCTCGACCGCGTCTCTTGTTCCATTCTCGTAGTTCAGAGCGGCCCCTATGCTCATTGGTCTCGATTTGACTGGCTTGCGTGTGGGCACGGCGTTCATGTATGAAGGTACGATCGAAACAGGCCTGCTGCTCGTGCTCGTTCTGCTTTCCGCATAGTCGGAGGATGCGGTCTGCTTGGCTGTCGAGGAGTCGGTCGAGTATACACTGCTCTCTCTGCTCGGCCCGAAAGCGTTCGCGTTGTTGCGCTGGAAGTGCTCCATATCGATGTTGAAGAATGAGACGGATTTGAGGCTATCGTGAGAGTTTCTATGAAGCAAGGAGACCTTCGGAATCGGAATGTATAGAAGATGGAATAGCGATACGAAGTCCAGAACAAACTCCTGAAGGACATGCGAGAAAAAGTATAATACTTGCCAGGTATCGTCACCCCCAAGCAGATCCCTGGTCGCCTCAAGATGGGTGGGACCGAGGAATCCTCCGTAAGACGCCGTTCGCCCTCCCTGCATCGGCTCGTCTTTAGGTTTGCTTCCGACATGGATCACGCATCTCCGTACCATGGAGCACGATGGAAGTTGATGATGGCGACGCGCGGGGGTTTCTGTGCAGCGCGAAGAGTCGCGAAGTTGTTGGGTGCCAAATTCCAACAGCTCGGGAGTCGTGGCTGACACCGACATCCCTGCAATCGATCAGGGACTACCTGGTACCTTCAATCACGACGGGACGGAAAGACAGCTGCAAGTGAACACAGCTTGAGTTTACGACGTTGACTTTTCATATCAGAAGTCTCGGCTGTCTTGGGATGAATTGAGCTACAATACCACGACATGCCCTTCAACCCAGGGCCTTCATATCGCCACCAGCATGGATCGTACTGATATCCTCCCCTTTCTCCAGAGCCCTCTCGAGCCTCTCGCGGTCCTCCTGGCTAGCATCTGTGATATGCACTGCAACGTCGTCTCCGAATTTCTGCGAGATCTCCTCGAGGGTGAGTCGGGTCGTCTCAGGAAAGTAGAAGTATATTATCGGAAGGAAGACTGCACACCAGCAAATCACGACCAAGAAGTATTTCCACACAACTTGCGCGAAGCCAATTGGTGCCGTTTGGAGAAGAATGATCGTAGACGCGAACTGTCCAAAAAGACTGAATCCCATTCCGATCGATCGGATCTCCGTCGGGAAGATCTCAGAGACCCAGAGATACATCGTGGTGTCGCAGCCCGTGCCTTGGAAAGCGAGGTAAAGGAAGATGAAGAAGACGCCGAAGCCATTGCCGACCTGATTCGTGGTACCCGCGTACTGGGCGATCATCGCCGAAAGACAAGCTGTGGTGACGAGGCAGCCAGCTGTCCCGATCATGAACATCCATCTTCTGGAGTTGACTCTGTCGTGCAGCCATGCACCTCCTGGGTTGTAGATGAGGCCAGCAGTGGTAAGCCAGAGAGCACTCAGGAGGAGTGGCTGTTTGAACACGGACGTAGCATCAGCCCACTGTCTCACGTGGTGTCTCACATATTTTGGCAAGGGGAAAGTTTCTGGCTCCATGTACTTACCATAGCACCCGTCTGGCCCAGGTTGGTATAGAGGATGACCTAACCGGCTCTAGTCAGCATACCATCTCGACCTCAGCTTCTAGAACATCATCTACTCACGCCGTAGTTGTTGATGATCAAAGGTCCCCCAAACTCCGCTGCCCACTGGATCAGAAAGCCCATAATCATCCTTTTCCTATATGAAGGCTTCGTCCAGATACTAACCCAGACAGACCTTCCTGTCGCCTTCAGCTTCTGCTCATCGAGCTTAAGCTGATCAATGATCTGGTAGAACTCTTCCTTGGCCGCGATGTCGTTTGGATCCTCTGGCGACGCCCGAAGCTTGTGCAACACAGTTCGAGCTTCCTCCAACTTGCCTTTGGATATCAACCAGCGAGGGCTTCTCGGCATCCATGGAGACCCAACAAGGAGCAGCAGCGGTGACAAGCATTGCAAGCTCAGCGGAAAGCGCCAGGCGAAGGACGGGTTGGATGCAGTAGCGAAATAACATCCGTACCCGGCCCAGCCGCTGAGCATATATCCGAAGACAAGAAAAATCGCATGGTGTCCCACGAGCCAACCTCTCGGAGCTGGTGATGACATCTCAGACATGTACACTGGGCACACGGTGACCAGGATACCGATAGAGAGCCCAGAGATGAATCTTCCGGCATGGAACATAGGCAGCGTCGCCGCTCCGCCCTGTAGAGCACCGCCTAATACCGCTAGCGTGGCTCCGAGCTGAATGTTGCGCTTTCTACCAAAAAAATCGCAGGACCACATCATAAACAAAGCACCCACGGCGCCTCCTGCTGAGAATACACCATTGGCTGTTGCGATCGCATGGGTTGTCTTTCCGGTGTAACCAGGTTCTCCTTGCGTCGGCAGATCGAAGTAAGAGTACCAGCCGGGTTGCCCTATGGTGCTGGCAATCACGGAAGCGCAGTATCCTTAGGTCTGGACAACTATCAGTCATGCTGGCTCTAATGTCAGGTGCAAAGATTGAACTCACAAGAGATCCAAGGGCAACGAAGACGATGACCAGTCTGTTGTAGAGACTCGTTCTATTTTCCAGGCCTACCGCCATCTTGGAGATCAGGTCGGACTACTGGCCGGAAACTCTAAGGGTAACTAATGGTGCAGATTATCGAACGTTATCCCCCGTGTAGGCGAGCAGCAACATATGTACAGTCGCCGGCATAGCGGTGGCAGGAGCCAGGATAAGCACTTCCATGCCCGTTATCGCAAGCTCGTCGCACTGATCACCTGATCGTTGTCTTCAAACTCGCGCTCGAACATGGCGTTGACCACGTTAAAGTCAAACTCAAGCTTTCTCCACACGACTCCACACGAAAAAGTGCACTAAAATCTCATCTCCGGGCAATTGCCGAAGATGCACGTGCTTAACGTTCGGTCGGGACTTGTTTTGGTTCTCTTCATCAATCACATGCAACCGAAACAGAGTTGAGATGACATAATTGAAGAGCTTCCGCTACACTCATTGCTGAGCTGAGGACGGTGATCTCGACTAAGATCTTAGGTGGACAACCTCGCCGCCTCGATCGCTCCTCATGAAGCCCCTGGGCCGTGCAAAGCGAAGCAGATTTACGTCCACTTTTTACCTCGTTCGCCTTGCAACACGTCCTTGATTCTGTCCAAGGCCGCTTCAGGTCTCGGTGACGGGTCATACTCCTTCATCTTCTGCACCTGTTTCGTATGGCCCTCCTCCACGATCCGTTCCTCGTACGGCGTCTTAAGAACGCAAGTACCACCTTCATACTCCTTACTTTCGACCATCCTCACCATGAGCTCACCTATATCGTCAGGCATCAATTGTTTCCGGTCGTCGAACTTGGCCCAGTCTTTCAGTTTGTCCTCTCGGTCATGCCACAGGGGGGTGCTAACAAGGCCGGGCAAGACACAGTTGATCTTGACGCCTTGATCTACATCTGCTTCCCCCATGGCTTTGGCGAATCCGACGATGGCGTGTTTCGAAGCCGTGTACAGACTGGCCAGATAATTTGCGCGGATGCCAGCCGTGCTTGCGACCAAAACAACGACGCCTTGCTTCTCTGCTCCAGCCAAGGCTCGCATAGCCAAGCGGGTGAACTTGATTGGATGGTCTACGTTAATACGCAGTGTTTTGTACGAGCCAGAGCTCTCGTCATTCCAGAAGTTGGACCACGCAGGTTCGTAAATGCCAGCCTGAGTCGTCGTGTCAGTCAACGTACTTCCGAAGACTGTTCCCGAAAACGTACAACAGGAGCATAAACGTCTGGCACGGCGGAGAACTTCTCTACGGATGTCGAGATGAGGTTGTGAAGGTCATCCCAGGACGAGACATCGCACTTCTGGAAGGCCACCTCCGAGTTCTTGGCCTTCGAGACGTACTGCTCAGCTTCGCTGGTGAGCTTCAAGTCTCCGATCAAAACTCGAGCGCCCTTTTCATGGCATAGTCTGGCGAAGCTAAAGCCAATACCGCCACCACCTCCAGTCACAGCTGCACACTTTCGTCAGCGATTGATCACTCGACCGATACATTGACATGGTGGAAACACTTGCCAACGGTCTTGCCAGAGAGCTTGAAATCATCGACTGGTCCGTATTGAGTCATCTTATCAAATGTAATTGCGACGTATGGTGAAAAAGATTTTGTGGTTTCTTGGTGGATACTTCCCTAGGTGAGAGAAACGCAAGAGAAATGATCTATCTGCTACCTGGATATACTCACCTCGGTGGAGAAGTCGATGTGGGGAAGCTCTGGTTCCCGGTAGAGCCTATGGTCCTAAGGAGGTCAACAGGTACTATTGACTGATAAATCAACCATCTCGTTCAGCTCACAGCATTGCGGTGAACGATCATCAAACCGGAATGAGACAAACGTGTGATGCCGGCTACTTCGATTGCGCTTCGCTCCATATCTTCGGCAACGGACCTGTCCAGCTGTCAGCATGACTACGATTGAAGGGAGTGTACGAGTCTCGTCAAGCATCAAAACTGACCGTCTCGTCCGTACTAGTAACCACAATCGTCAGCTTTGCTCGATCGCTTTCCAGAATGGTGATTCAACTCACAACAGGGTCCCAATCCGGAATCTCAACCTCCTTCGCTTCCTGTTCCTTCGCCTTCGTCTCTCCCTCATCAGCCTTACAAAAGTTATTGTTCCACTTCGGCGCCCCTTGTGGATAGAGACCCATATAGACATAATCATCACTACTCCACGTGTTTCGATGAGCTACGCCAGCAGCATGTACAGCGATATCTCCAGCCTTCATGTCAAACTCCACACCGTCGCTCTCATCGTCGAGCGGTCCGACACCATAGAGACAATGTGTCTGACCAGATATCGCGGCGTAGCATTCGTGAGTGTTGCTGTGAAAGTGGGCTGCTGGGTAATGCTTGAAGGTTCCGCCATGCTTCCAGTTGTTCGCGCTGATAGTTTTGCTAACGTTTAACTCTGTCATGTCGTCCGGTAGGACATTTCGATAGACCAGGACTGGAAGATTCGAGTTGGGACAGTGCTTATTTGGCTTTGTCCAGTAGACCTGTTCACCGGTCAGCGTGAACCAGGCCGGAGTTGCGATGAGGTCGTTGTTACTTCAGGTTGCTTCACTTCGGATGTCATGATGTTTGATGGTGATGCACTGTCGTTGATGTGAAGGCCGTCAGACGGTCGATAAGGTCGGGAGGTGGCAATATATAGCTCAGGTTCGCATTGCCAAAGAAAGGCAGCTGTTCCTCTTGAAGCTCTCTCCACAGGCGTCATCGTGCTGTTGTCCTGAGTTAATGGATACCTCAATTCGAGACCTTATGATGATAGTTCTCCGTCTACATCTTCGCCACAGCTCAAAGGACGACCTCATTCTTGACGAACGTGGTGCAGCAAATTGCCATGCCCGAGCGAGCAGAGTTGGAGGAACAAAGGAAAAACGAAACTGGAAGAATGGTTTCAAGCTCATTATCTTTAATTCATGGTTTTCATAACAATACATGCATGTAGGAGAGCCCTTGAAAGCAAAGTTAGCTGGGTACACTCTCCTGTCAGGTTCAGCCTATCCCATCCTCGGGTACCCAAGTGCACCGTTTAGTGCATATAACAAACCATCAGCATTAGCAGTCTTTCAGCAAAGGCATGACACCCGGTATCCGACGTGGCAGACGCCGCCAGTACTCGTCCAATCTACCACTCGAACTCGCCAGTGCCCTTGTGGAACACCCACTCCTTCTTGCCGACGCTCATAATGCCGTCCTTAAGTGTGCACTTCCACTTGTTCTTGACCCGCTGCACCTTGTCGTATGTGCAGAGAATGGTATCGCCATGCTCGTCGTCTTCGTCGCCCATCCCATTCGGTCCATCATCATCTGGATCATCGAGATCAGAGTTGATGGCATCCGCATCGTCCTCTTCCTTAACGTCGGGCTTCTCCTCGTCTTCGTCATCCGCCACGCCATCTAACTGCGGAATATCGCTGCGTGGTTGACGTGGCTTCGATGACGACGCAGCAGTCTTGCCGCGCTTCTGGCGCTTGCTCGAAGAAAGCTCGTTGAGCGGCAACATCAAACCACTTTCAAGATCGGCGGAAGACTGCATAACTTGGTCGCGCATCATCCGGTCTGCCTGCTGCCTTTGTTCGGGACTGACTGCCCGACGCTCGGCGAGTAATGCTTGCCATTGCCCAAGCGCGTCATCCGCACCGTCGGTCTGGCTGTAGTTCGGTTGCTGCTGCTGCTGCTGAAACGGGCCCTGGGGAAGCTGAGGGCTGCTGTTTTCCATCTTGATCCGTGGCTGTTGCTGTTGCTGATGAAGCTGTGGCTGTTGACGTTGCATGGCGGCTTGCTGTTGTTGTTGCATGGCGTACTGCTGCTGAGTCTGCTGGGGCTGTCCTGGCAGTTGCAGTCCTTGAGGGCGTGGCTGTCCGTGTTGCTGTTGTGGCTGTCCAGGGAGTGCAAGACCGCCACCGGCACGTTGCATAGCGTTCAACGATGCGTTCGCCGACGCGCCGTACTGCTGTTGGATCAGCTGTTGCGCACGAGCGCTGCCTCCTTGCGGTTGAGGACCGTTGTGAACATATCCGTTCGGTAGTCCAGTGTACTGATGATCGGTACCTGGTTCTGCCTTAACCCGGTTGCCATTTGCCGCAGTGCTTGGTGGTGTGTTGTAGCTCGCGTATTGTGATGGTGGCAGGTTGGTTGCATTGGTGGGATGGGCTGCCGCAGGCGCTGGAGCCCGTGTCTCCGGCTTCGGATCCCATGGCATCTGCGCGACGCCATGCTCTGTTAACTTGGTCTGCCATTCCTGTCTAAAGTCAGTACGATAATTGCAATTTAATGCGATCGTGCAACAGAAATATAAGTAAGGTATCACATGACGTGTAACATCGCTCGAAGCAGGCAACCGGCTTGGGAAGGGTGGGGCTGGGCGCAAAAGCCTGCGTATAAAACTGCTGCCCAAAAGAAGCGGAGGCCCAGCGATCTTACGTTCTCGCAGCCCCGCTTTCGCTGGCTGAGTCGCTCGAGCCGGATTTTCAGCTGCGCAGGCAGCGATGTGCTCAAGAAGGGTGCATGTCCGCTCTGTGAAGCGATTTAGGAAAGAGAAGATGATGTTCAAAATAATCGACGTTGTCAAAGGCCGTGACAGGCTCCTTGCGGGACGGATGAAGGCTGGAAGACTTACCGCCTGCAACTCCTGGAGCGTTCCTTGCCCAACACCGGTCGTCTCGAAGTCCTCCGCCGACTGCTTGATCACCTCCTTGATGATCTCGGCGTAAACGTCGCCCTAGGTCTGCCCGTTAGCCATGCACTGGTGGTCGCGTGGCCTCGGACACCTCAGACAAGAGGAGTGCCACATGGCTTCACTTACCACCAGCTGGTTCGTCATCTTGGCGATTGGCTCCTAGCAGGTGATGGAGGACGATCGAAGGTCTTGTATACTATCGATGGCTGTGCTATGTGTATATGGAGGAGGTCGGCGGCTCAGATGTGAACGGTAGGTGAAGCTTTGGTGTGCTCGTGCGCGCTCTCTTATGCCGTGTCTTGGTCGCTGGCGCACGACAAGTTAGACCAGTAGGCCACCACCATCTATCCTCTCTTGTGGTTGCAGTCTCTCGGTATCCAGTTTAACGGATATTGCTGTCGGTCCGAAGTGGTAGCAGTGCACCGCTTGTGACTGTCATTGGACTAAGTTCACGGCAAGCGGAAGATAGATGAGTAGATCAGGGCTTGGCGGTTGCTGACTAGCGCCTTCCAGTGCGGAACCACATTACACGTTACACACCAAATCACGCAGTGAATCCTCTTGCACTCTAATGCGATGCTTTACACATATGAACTCCTAAGTAACTGAGGTGGTGGTGAATCCCATATGTGAGACGGTGATACGATCAAGAGCTTCAAAGCATTGGCAGGTTGCTACGGATGGCCCTCTCGCACTCATCATGAATCTCTCCTTCCTCCAAACCCTTTCTTCTCGTCACCCCTCAACACATCGTCCTCGAGTGGCGGCGGAGGAGCATAGTTAGGTCTCGGCACATCCACTGGCGGCAGGTCTGTTCCGACAGCATCCTCGTAGCTTGGAGGTGCATCTTCGTATATCGGAAGCTGCGACGACATCGCAGCACCCTGACGAGCTGGAAAGTCGTGTGACGGACCTTCCATCGGAGTCTGCGGCACTGCCATGTCCGGTTCTCTGCCCTGCTCTGCTTTTAGCTTCTCGTCAAGAGGCGTCTTTGTATCTAGAGTGGGTTTGGGCTTCGATTTTGTACGTGCCTGCGCCATGGCATCTAGCAGTTGAGGCGGCGGTGCGATGCCTGAGAACACTGAGACGTCGAGACGAAGCGGGAGAATGATCGTTTGAGGCTGTGTCTGCTGGTCAGCACGTTCCAGCGTCCCAGAAGACAGCAACGCAATTCTTCCTACAATCCTTGAACCATCTCCTTCTCGTACCTTGTTCCAGCTCTTCGTGGAGCCATAGTACCCGATGCCAATGCGTACATCTATTTGATACTTCCGAGAGATATTGCAGGTCTCGAAGGAAGGTGCGACGGTGTTGGGCAGTGTTTGACCGCGCCATAAGTTCTCTGCTATGGGAACCTCAGTGCCTGCAGGATCGAACGCTGCACCGATCGGAACGCCCATATTGCTTTTGCTCATGATCACCCAGCTGTTGTTTTCGGTTCTGTGGACGTCCTGCGCCCTGACTTTCGTGATGCCGATGAGCGAAATTTCGAGCGATTGCAGGAAGATGCCTACGTCGCTCTTGTTGAGCCGCTTGACAAGTATTCGCAAAGGTATGTCGTCGTTGCATGTCAAGATCGACGACTCTGGTAGGCGAGCGTCCACGCTTATGCTGGGTGCCTCGTTACTTGTGGCTAGCGCGGATGGTTGTTTGGATTTGCTGAAGATCGACGACATCTTTGCCTTTACGGCGGGTGCTCCTTCAGGAAAGCTGGCGAAAGCGTGTCTCTGTCTTGCGTATACCTCATTGCCAGACGGCGTTGGCCGGGGAGGTTCGATGGGTAAAAAGTTGAAGGGCGCATACGCCCTGGGATTCTCTTTCCAGAACGAGCTTCGGCGAACCGTAGCCTTGACAAAGTACCGGATCTCAGCTTCGCCAGGAAAACCGCTGAGAGTCGGCGGTAAGGTCTTCTTGACATGGCTTTGGGGAGGTTTCGAAACCTCGATCCCACTGCCAGAAATGCTCATCGAGCCCATCTGACTCACGTCAGACGCACATGAGTTGTTGAACGGTATCTAGGAGAGCTTAGCACAGGTTCTCCAATGTGGGACGTGTGCAATCAAACCTTAACCGAAAATTGGTACTCGTGGGTTCCGGGTGGAAGTGTGAAGGTGTTCTTCGACGTGCTCCAGTTTGCTTCCAGAATCTCGGGCCTAGGAAAGACTGTTTGCGTTTTATACAAGATCTATGCTCAGGAGGTTAGACAATAATCTCGAGGAAAGTATTAATTCATAATACCTTATGGTACTCCAGCTGCGGTTTTGGTCTCTCGTTGGCAGGACCGGGAGGCGCCAACAGCCTCGTACGACTCTCTCCCTCAACCTTCACCACGATCGACTGAACGTCGATACTCTTGCCACATCGCACCACTACCTTGCCCCATATTCGATCGAGGTTGGTGTAGCTTACGGTGCCAGGCTGGTCCAGCAGGATGGAGGCGGACATGGTTGATGAGTTGGAGCTCCATGGCAGCGAGCCAGTTTTGTCAGGCAAGGTTGGCGGCATCAATCGAGCAAAATCGGCTATACCTCAAATTCTTCAGCCGTTCTGTTGGTGGCAGTTCTATAGCTCTCGTAATCAGAAGTTGGTGCGATGCTAACACTGCGAGGTTGAGTTTAGCTTCTGGATCTCTTGAAAACGGAGAGCAGGCTGCGCGGCCGGCAAGATCGGCCTGTTTGCATGGCTGCATCTCGGATGGCAGGTGCTGTTGGCATTTCTTACAACTTCCATCGTGAGAGCAGCAGATTGATCAGCTGCGAGCATCTTAGAAATCTACATCGATTATAGAGCTTGTATGCTCTGCAGGAACTTGTAGAGAGAAGCTGAAAGTCGCAGCCAGTGGAATCAGTGCGTGGCGTCACAAAGAGCTATAACACAGCATCATGACTAGTAGACAGATCGAGACAGGTGCATGAACACGGGCCCGACAAAACGAGACAATACTCCGTGGGTATCTAACGAGTCAAACTCATACACCAATCCTCATAGAACTTCTTTCATGTGTCTCATTCCGAACAAGACAACACTCTGCCATCGCCACCAACGCTCATTCCCAACGTCTCCTGCAGTTTTCTCATCAGCCTATTCCCTCTGAGGAGCCTTCCCGTTGCCCGATGAAGTGGCCTTCCGATGCTCCTCCTCGAGCAACGACTGCTTCTTGACATAATCCAAGACAACTTGCTCCTCGGTCTTCTCCTGATCCGTCTTCTCGCCAGGGCGCGTCGCTTGCTGGCCCTCGTAGGACTGCTGTGTCGTGCCAGCAACATGGCCAATATCATACTCTGGAGGGTCTTCATTGGTCGTGGCGCCTTGGTGAGCTGTTGAGGAAGCTTTTAAAGCGCGTTGGTACTCCTCGTTCTCCGCATCGCTGTCCCACTCGTCGTCATGCTTGCCTCTCTGCTCCCTCAAGCTCTGTGCCAACGCACGTTCCAACTCCTCATCAACAACCATTCGCTGCTGTTGGTGGTTATCTGCATCTGCGACGCTAGCAGCAATAGCGCGCTTGAGTTCCTCATCTTCGTCGTTATCTTTGGACGCTTCTCGCGCGGCGGCTTCCTCTTGCGCTCGCTCAGCCCTACTTTTCGCGAGCTCGGTCATGCTTGCTCGAATCGCGCGTTCCACTTCAGCGTCTGCCTCCGAGTCGCCTCTCGATGTCTCTTGTACAGAGCGCTTGATGGCCTCTTCCAGATCGTCGTTTTCGATGGTCTTCTCAGCAGCCTCGGAGTCCTCTCCGCGTGATCCCATCTGCAACATGGTAGCTTCTGGGTCAGTGGAGGTGGGTTTCTCAGGGCTGTTCTTGCCGCTCCATGAAACTCTGCGATTCTTTGTGTTCTCCCAGCCTGTCTTGATATAAGTCCGACCCTTCTCCCTCTGCTCCTCAAGCGCCGCCTTCACGATCTCGTCCGGATTGCGCTTTCTCTTGATGTCTTTCTGCATTCCCTGCCATCGCTTCACAATGTCGTCCCGCTCGCCCTCGGAGCTCATCTGCCACTCCTCGTAGCCCTGTGCAGTGCGGGCAGCAATAATGTAGTTCTGCACGCTACTGCCGAAGTTCTTCTGCATCTCCTTGTAGACACCTTGCATGGTATAGCCAGCAATGCCGAAACCTGCCGCTGCAGGCTTGAGCACAACGCCACCGAGTCCTTTTCCAAAACCCTTCACGAACCCAGCAGCGCCTTCTTTCTGAGCACCCTTCATCGGCTGAGTGACCAGGCCACTGATGCCATCGTACAGTCCCAGACCGAATTCTTTCCAGGCCACTTTCTGGCCGGATCTGAAATCCGTTACCTTTTCAGTCTTTCTGACCGTGTCATCTCCATAGAGCTTCGGTGCATTTCGAAAGCCTTTTGTGACGGCCATTGAGAAGTCCATTGGTGATTTGAATCCTGCGCCTATGATGCGACCTACCCCTTTGCTGGTACCGACCGCTGCATCTACGTAGTCTGGTTGAGCACCGGCTTGAGATCCAGAGCGTGATTGAGCTTCTGACCGGTTGCGGCTGCCCGACCGAGATCGAGATTTGGGGTCCTTCAGTTGACCCTTCAAGGCATCGGACATCGATGGTGAATGGGGGCGGAGGCCGGCAGATGACCCACTTTGCAAGCGGCCCAGAGACTCTTGTACGTTGAACGTAGAGTTTGATCGGCTCTGCGTAGGAGTATTGCCTTCACTGGTTATCGCCGACTCACTTGCGACAGACCCATGGGTAGATGACATTGAACCAGCCTTTTTCGATGAGGAAGCATCGCTCTCGGTTTTGCAGTCAGACGCTTCCGCCTCGTCCTTGGAGGGCTTCTTCCTCGCAGTTTCTGGGTGTATCTTCAGAGCCTTGAGCGTCTCGATTGGGAAATCCGCAACACCCATCATGACTTGCGTCGCGGTGCCCATAATCGCTGTCGCTCCTCCTGTGATGGGATCCCATGGTCCCTCGTCAGTCTCGTACTCCCGCGATCGGAAGAGCTTCAAGTCGTTGAAGTCAAGCAGATTCGCGTTGGCCAAAGTGCAGGCTGCGAGTGCACTTAGCCTGACCTCTGTACGCTTGATGCGCCACACTGCCGCATGACTTGGCGCTACTGTGCACCTCAACTTGTCGACGTCGAGCATTTGGTGAAAGCTTTGGGCTCCATCATCGCTTCCGGTCTCTTTAGCGATCTTCGCAGCCATCTCGTGAGCCTTTTCTTGACTCTCGGGCTTCAAGCAGAAAGTGATAGCGTCCGCCAGCTTCTGTCCGGTGAGCTCCTTGTGTGGCAATGGATCGGGTCCAGCTCCTGCTCGAGCAACCATAGCACCCCAGAATGGTTGATCGCCGAAGAAAGGCACAACAACGGTCGGCTTGCCCGCTGTGATGCCTGCAGCAGTCGTTCCAGCACCTCCATGATGGACCACGCACGAAACGTGATTGAACAGCCAGTCGTGAGGCACATTTCCAAGCATGAATACACCTTCTGGGATGCCGAGTTCGTCCGCCCCCATGCCACCCCAGCCCTTTGAGAGTAGTACTCGCTCACCAGTGATGCGGACAGCTTCGAAGATAAGCTCGGTCATGGCATTCGGGTCGTCAAGCACAATAGACCCAAAACCAATGTAGACTGGCGGTGGACCAGCGTCCAAGAATGCCTTGAGGTCAGGTGCGGGAGTGTAGTTTGAAGCCAGGTTGAGGAAGAAGAAGCCAGATATTGAGACATCCTGACCCCAGTCCTTCGGCTTTGGGATGAGTGCTGGCGACCAGCAGTAAGTATGCGGTATCTTCAGTCGTTGTAGCATTCCCGGAGCCCAGATGAGACTGATAGGTTCCAGACCTAAGCTCTTCTGCCGGAAACGATTGATGACATCTCCCAGGCCTTGCCAGGTCATCATATCAATGAGTGAGTAGCTCATGTAATTCGTAAGATGCGGGTCCGCATTCGATGACTGAATATTAGCGAGCGGATGTGGGAATGCCTGCGTCGGAGTGTAGGGCATGGTGAACATGATGTGGAGTGGAAGACCAAGTTTCTCCGCGCAATGTATATGCGCAAAAGACGGTGGATTGGCAATGATGCAGTCTGCAACGAACGGTCGGCTGATGTCTTCCTCGCCAGGCTGTGTTGACCAGTCCTCGACAGTTTTATCAGTGACCTCAGGACCAAGGCCATCTCCAGTTTCGAAGCACGAGCGCCAGCACCCTTTCAGATACGCAGCAACTTCTTTTCGACGGCTGCCAACGTCTCCGCTCCGCAGAGCGTCGAAACCAGGCATCAGACCAGGATTCTTTACCATGAATGCCATCAACTCTGCAGGGTCCCCGCCAATGTTGAAGAACTCCAAGCCATTCTCGCTCACGAAGTCCTTGAAATTGGGATGTGTCGCCAGCCGTACTCTATGGCCATAAGTGTCTCTGAGCACCTTGCCAAGAGCAACGAAAGGTTGCACATCTCCACGGGATCCCACAATCTGTATGACCACATTCATTGGCGGAGGTGGTGGTACGCCTTCCTCGCCACCGAGACCTGGTGGAATATAAGGTGGAGGTAGCGCTTGCTCATGATCAGCGATTTCCTGCTGGTGTCTCAACGCAGGTGCCAGCAATGACGAGAGTTGAGTATTGCGTTGATTGATCCTAATGTTAACACGCCCATCGTCCGTGACATCGGCTTTTGTGTCGTAGCCTTCCTGAACGTTGACGAGGTGGCCAAAGTGATCGCCGTACGCTGGTGGCGGATGGTCAGGCAGCTCATTCAGTAGGTCGCTTCCATTGGTGTCGGTTCTCGGTGGGACATCGTGCCCCATATGCCTTCTCTCCTCCGGCGAGTCGTCAGAGGGATCTTGCTCGCTCACCGCAGCGGCTTCTGCTTGCTGGACCATCAGTTTAGGCACGCTTCCCTGCATCTCCGCTCCGCTCTCTCCAGCGTTTTCGTCTTTTGGAGGTGCCATGTTGTTGAAGTCGATGCGAAATCGATTTGGGGGTGTTGATGTTCACGCTTCAATGGCACATCATATCTGCCCGGCCGTAGGGAAGTCTGCAGTCTTTATGCTTCCTCAAGTGGCGGCGTAAACTTGTAGCCTGATCGGTGTGGACGGTCAATTATTCACTACTGCTCCATATGTTCTCTTGGAGACGCGTTATTGGAACAATAGACTTCGTAAATAGAGGCGATGTCTCGAGCGAAATCAAGCTTCCAAACAGGGATGGCTCAATGTCGTCAGAAGGCAGGCGCTTGTGAATTGTGGCGCAGCAGCCAGTGCCAGCAGTGCAGAAACGCTCATGAAACGCGGTCGAACGATGCTGTCCCGCCGATCATGGTTTCGCAGTTGCGCGTGCTTCGGATTATGCGAAGCTATCATATGCCTGCCATTGGAACTACTATCGAGGAGACTCCGAAGACTTGCACAGTCCGAGACTACCGTACTCCGTAGGCGTGCGCGTATCTACAGTACATCCACAAAACGAGCGCGGCCATGGGAACCGCAACTCGGTACAGATCTAGGCCCGACATTGTCAAACTCCGATTAGCGATAAGCGATATGACATACGTGAGCGCTTGAACTGCGTTGCGGTCTTCTATCTAGCGCTCAAGACTTCACACTCCATGAGCTACAGCGTAACACGTGGATGTGGCGGAGCGGCTGTGGAGCGTCGTTGAGCTGTTGCCTCCCAGATCAATCGACCTTCGCTTGAAGGCTACCTTACTCAACGGCTTTTTCGCTAAATCGGTCCTCCGGGGTATCATGAAAGGAAACGTTCGTGGAATCGTATACTTCGTGTGCGGGTCGTGCTTGCCGAGCTGTTGACGGTCTCCTGACTGAAGTGGCCGTAGGCAGCTGCACAACTCAGCCTTCTCAGTAGTCAGTCAGGTCGATGAGATCCACCCCACCATCCTCCTCCTCCTCAGCATCCTTGCCAGCATCCACACTATCGCGCACGGCGGCGTTGCGTCCTATGCTTGAGAAGGACCGTGCGGGTGGCAACAACGACGACAATCGCGGAGTCGCTGCATTGCCGGCTTGTGTGGTGATATCTGAGCTTGGTTCGCGGCGCTGTCGCTTCGATGGGGATGGTGTGCTATCTCGATCAGATGCCGAAAGACGACCGAGTCGAGCGACAGGTGGCGAGCTAGATCTTTCATGGGCAGCCTCAGCCTTGACCGCGGACGATGGAGCGTTGAGCTGTATGTCATCCATATCGTCGCCGACCAGAGTCTCGCTGGAGTTCGAACGGCGCGGACTCCGAGGTGGACTCGCAGGGAAGTCATCGACTTCATCGTCCGAGCCATCAAACTGGAAATCCATAGCTGACAGTCCCGTGCCGTTGGGGGCTGAGCTATGCGCAGGAGAGAATTGTGCTTCTACCGCTGCTTGCGTCAGAGACGCTGCAAGAGCCCGCTGTATCTCCAGCTGCTCCTGCTGCTGCGCCGTGCGTGCCGACTCGCGGTATGCCGCCTCGAGCTCCTCTTCATTATCCTCGGTGCGCGTACCCGTGTCGGTTACTCGGTCGTGCTCATAAGTCTGCAATGCCTGGACCGCTGGTGGCGCAGGATCCGAATTGCCACCATTGATCGCAGCAGCACCGACAGGATCGATCTCGTCCTCGAAGTCCTCCATATCAAGCACACCAGTCTCGAGCACCTCCTCCTGAGCCATCCGCTCCATATCCTCTATCTGCTTTCCCTGAAGGGTGTACCTGAGATGGTTCTCCATCGCTTCTGTGGCAATCTCGATGTTCTTTGCGAGCTCATCGTCCACAAACAAGGTACCAGAGCTGCTGGTCATGCTGGCTCTCAACGCAGCCGCGAATTCTTTCGTGGGAGAGTGACTCGCGAGCTTGGGAGGGTGGATGATTAGGGCGTGATGGCATCGAGTGAGATTCGCAAACGGACGCAACACGAGCTCGAAGTTCGACACATTGTGGATGCTCGTCGAGCGCGGCTGTTGGGTCTCCATGTCCCACCAGTATCCCTCCACACGCTGGATTGCTCTGCGTCCGACCAGATCCTCCGCACTCTGCGGCTTGATGAACTCGATCTTGATGCTCGTAATGCGTCTATCGCGCTTCCCACACTTCGCTGGCCTCTCGAGAAGACGACAGAGAGCGAGATTGACGAAATACGTGTTGACAGCCGTATGTCTGAGATTATCGGAGTCGGGAGCTGGGTGTATTTGGATGCGGATCTTTTTCAGACGATCAAAGCCGAATCTGGAGTCTCTCGTGAACAGCGGGAAGCGTTGGTCGTAAACAGAGTGCTGGAAGTTGAGAGGTTGTCGTCCAGCGTTGATAAATTCGACGCCACCGGTACGCAGCCCCTCGTGCACGTGGATAATGAATTCGCGCTCCTCGTACAGGACCAGAGCGATCTCGCGACATATCTTGCTGTGTAGCAGCATCAAGCTGACGATCGGTCCATCTTCGGTGGCTCTCTTGGAACCGATGTCGCTGCAGGCTGATGGCTGATCGGCGCACTCTGGGTGGTGGACTGCAGTGCGGGCCGGCAGCAAGTATGAGAAGATCTGCTGGCGGATCTCCGTTGGCACAAGCAGAAAAGGGAATCCAGCCGGTGGCGTGTAGTAAGGCGCAATGTTGGTCTGCTTGGGAGCTTGTGTGGAGCGTGTCGGTCGCGCCAGCTCAGGGAAGATGTGACCGAGAATCTGATCTGTGACCTCCAGCGGCAATTTGGAACTGCCATCGCCCATGGTGATGTTCGCAACGATGCGTGTAGTCAACGCACGAGAAAACATGATTGCGAGTGGTGCGTTCCGCAATAGCGAATGTGCGTGGCGTGATGTTGATTCTGGAGCTTCGATCGCGGAAAGTGTGATGTGACCCATTTACAGGCTGGCTATCAACCTTTCTCACGGTCAGCGACTTCCATGTGGTGACGGTGACTCCTCTAGAAGATGAGAATTAAAGCGACACCGAGGAGAGAAAGTGCGGTGAGGCAGAGCGAAGTCACGCCTGTGTCTCCAGGTTGTGTTACTCACCACGTAGTCTGCGAACACCGCCGTTTGCACCACCTGCAACCTCCAAGCGAAAATGAAATCCGCAATGTGCGCGTTGCAGACGTGACAGAATGAAGGTTAGTGCGTCTAGTTGTCACAAACCACAGCTTGCACTGAGTTGTGTCTGTTGTGGGAGAGGAAGCTCCAGTGAACGATTCTCAAAGTATCACAAAAGCTCACGCACGTGGTGTAGCCTATTACCTTTGTGCATGCGGGCGGCCTCTCTGCGGCGAGCCTCACTGTGCCACGTTACCGGCATCCACTGAACTTCAATTCATTAAGACACTGTCTTTGACTCACTTTCGATTGGGTCAACGAACTCTGATTCCAGATCTACAGTCCGCATGTCTTATTGAAGCCCATTTCTTCAGACTATCCTTCACCTCGAGACTCATGTCTTGCCCTCACAGTTCATGCTGTGGGATCTTCACAACCACCGTAGTTCATATCTCATATTGCCTTCTTTCACGCGTCCTCCATCACGTGAGCACCTTTAATGGGCTACACGTGCACCCTGGGAATCATTCTTCACACCGTCACGGCCGTGGGTCTGCGACTACAATCAGCCACTGAAACGATACCAAGAGGGAATAACAGATGCTCACCTCAGACTCAAGAACAGAGCCCTTCTCCAGAATCTGCGTCACGACATCGTCGTCCTTGTGCGTGCCAAACTCGTTCTCGAGCGTGCTGTGGGATGCGGTGTCGAGAATACCTGTGTTGCCTTGCCTGCAGTGATAGAGTACATCAGCATATGCACTATAATCAAAGGAGGCATAGCAGCCGAGCAGCCAGGCTACCGCCGTTCGCTCGAGCAGTAATGCAGGATGTGTGGGAGACATACTTGTGTGTGATGAAGATCTTCCACCCATCGACGACCTGTGCCAGCGGGATGCTCTTGTCCGTCTTCCAGTTCTGGACTGCTTCCTTTGACTCGACGATGACCACGAAGTCGTCCTCCTTGCCCTTGTAGTGCACTCTGGTCTGGGTAGCGTTGCCGCGCATGATTGTGGTTGTTTGGTGGTTGAGTTGGATTTAGTTGGTCGGGATTTGGGCAGGTTCAATTTGGGCAGATTGGTTGAAGGAGTGAAAGAGATCTGTTGGTAAGATGGAGAACTCGTCTGGTCACGTTGCTCGGTTCTGCAAGGCGAGCTTTAAGTGAGCTCCAAGCAATCGTGTGCATTGACCGCGGCTTCGTCATCGTGCATCAGCTGCCAGGAACAGCTCACGAGGCCGTGTGAGCTGGGCAGCAGCGACATTCACACGAAACAGCATGATCAAGGATACCACATTGATCTGCCGCGCGATAATTACTACACAGCCTTGTCCAACATCGCTTCGTTCCAACAGCCTAAACCAATCCTCGGCACCACTATCGCTGCTGACATCATATCGTCTACCAGAAGAACAATGCTCGGCTCGTCTATCCAAATAGTCGTAATAACCTGCTCTTGCTCTTCCTGGGTGTCTTTGCCGGAGCCTCCGGTCGCTTGTTCGCCTCTAGATTGGGCGACAGTGCCTGAATCTCCGGCGCAGGAGTTTTCGGTCGCTCCTGAACCACGCTGTAGACCGGCGTCGGAGGCTTCTCTGCTATAACTCTGGCCGGCATAGGTGGTGGTGGCCGAGAATCAGACATGTCTCGCACACTCTGTGCCCTCCTGAGATTCGAAGGCTTGTTCTCGTTCCCAAGCAGAGGACTGAATGGCCGCTCAATGGACATGGTGAAAGTCCGCAGGGCAGATTTCTTATGCTTCTTCGCCGGATCCTCCAGCCCGAAGTCGGCAGGCAGGAAAGCTTCCGGAGCGTTGTGAAAGTCGACGAGGGGTGGCCCGCTCGGTCTCGTGGAGTCCGTACGGTGGTGTGGAAGTGGCGGTCTGCTTTGTGGTGGCGGCATGTCCTCCTTCCGCGACTGGCTCATACTGGTGTAGCTCGCCGTTCGTTTCGAAGATGAGAAGTTGCTCGTAATGCTGGCCATGCTGAATTTGCGGATCACATGATTGGCGGAAGCTCTGATCGGATCTGAGCGGCGAGGTGTCATACCAGGATATGGTAGGAGGTCCTTGGTCCAGACATCTGCCAATAAGCTCTCCAACCGGACCCGCTCTGCTCGTCGAGTTGCGAGTGTCTGGACGTGGCTTGGTGTGACGACTGACTGTGACCTTGGGATCTGCAGAGATGTTGTCGAAGCCGTTTCAACTGCCTCTTTGGCAGACTGAGTATTCTTGATGATGACTTGGTTCAAGTCTGTGGTGGGCCCAACAGTCGCAGTCCGATGAACAGACATGCGACGGACAAAGCTGCCAGGTTTCCCGAAAGCTTTTCCAACGCTGCACATCTCTGCTATGAGCGGTGATTGCAGCTCGAAGACGTTGGACGTGCCGTCGGCGACTGCTTTCGCTTGCACTTCAATGCGCTGCGCGATGTACTTCCTCCAGACCTCTGCCTCCTCAGCAGAACAAGCTACTACAATCACCTCAAACATCCGCGCAGCATTTTCAAAGACCAGCTTCCAGGAGTACGGTGCTGTGTAGCATTGCAGACCCTTGCCATTGTCGCTCTCAACGATCGTAGCGTTGGCGAGCGGGATGCCAGCAATGGTACAGTACCGCTTGTTGTCTTCTTCGGCAGTGGCAAGAAGCAGAGTCGAGCCGAAGAGGACGCAGATGGCATAGAGGCCTTTGATGCGGTCCTTGCTTCGATAGGCAACGTAGAGGCATCCACACAAGTGCACTTGGCCAAGGAGCTGCAGAAACACTGATCGTGGGATCTGGTTCGAGAATGTAAGCCGGTCACCGAGCAAGCACGTGGTCTCCAGCATTCTCGCTTGCTCTGGGTTGTCCTTCGCTGTGTTCATGCGCTGGCATGCTTCGTTTAGCTGGACCAGGAGTTCTTGGATCGCCGTGTTTGAGATCGGACTGTCGCACATAGGCGTAAGCTTGCAGAGGTCGCTGAAGATCAGCTCATATCTCGGTAATCGCTGGATGGGCTAGTGCAAGCTTTGTCAGTGGTGTCTCTCAAGTAGGAACGAATAGCACCCACCTTGATCAGCAGGTCTTTGATGGTCAACGCTTTGTTTCGATTCGCCTCCCGACTCTTGACGGGGTTGACGTGCGCTGACAGTATTTCGATAGCTCGATCGAATTCGGGCCAGGTGGCCATTGCTCGTTGAGTCTCCTCAATGTCCCTTTGCACCAACTCATAGTTCGCACCGTACCCTTCATACGCTGCGAAACGCTCGATCTGTGGCACCATGAGTTCAGGAATTCATCTCGACCCATGACACGAAGCATCTCTTACGTATGCAGAGAATGTTTTGGCCACGAGTGCCACGATCTGCGGGCTACAGCTCAGTGCTGGGTCATCGTCCGCGGAGGACCTGCTGATATTGAGCGAGCGACGACCTTGTCGTATGGCTGTGAGCTTTCGATGAGCGGGAGGACTGCGTGTCGGAACGACATCCACGCTATGCCAGCGAGTATGCGACTTCAACAAGGTGCCGGCTGGCAAGATCTTCGAAGACCGCTGTTCATATTCTGCAAAAGGGACGACAACATGAAGATTGGCCAGAAGCTCATCATGGAGAGTCGAGATGTCGAAGATATTCTTCTGCGCCCGCGACCGCGTGAAGTGTGCAGCGGACGGCTGGCTTCCTAAGATCGTGGTGTATGCCTGCGATATGTCAGCCAATGGCAGGCATCAACTGAGGACATGGTAAATCATGCTTACTTTCGACAAAGCTCTGATATCTGCCAGATAGCTTTCCTCGGACCGAATGAGTTCTTCCAACTTCGCACGTCTCTTTCTTGCCCTTTGCTTGGCCGCTTCGTCCACGATAGATCTTTGGCTGTCGATGGAGGGACGTGGATCGGAGCCCGAGACTATGCTGCTCCGTTGGTGACCACGCCGCCATTGCGTATTTCTGTGAGACACTGTGGCGACGCTGAAGCTCGCGATCGTTGCAGTCGCAGACCTGACCGCAGTCACGAAGACCAGAGACGAACCTTGTGAGTCTGATTGTTTGTGGTACGCAGATCTTCGTTTCGCTGGTGGGCTCGACAGTGGGTGGTTGTCGCTTGGCTGAGGCCGGCCCTTTGCAGGCTTCGGAGGTGACAGATTGGCTTTCTTGCGTCTTCTGAGGGTGCTCAGCCACCTTCGTATGCCTGCTGGCTCTTGAATTCGGGCATGCTCATCAGTGCCTGGCTCGGTATCTTCACCAAGGTCGAGCTTGAGGGTTGGCAGTCCATCGTGAAGATCGACACCTGCGGTAGGTCCATGTGCTGCAATACTCTGTTCGTCCTCGCTTGCCTCCGATATCTCGGCATCACTCTCCGCAACATCAAGTAACCTCTGTCCGCCATTGATCTCCGAGTCCAGTGTCGTCTCTGACCTTAGTCTGGAACTCAAGATCGACGTCACACTTGCTCTTCGTGAGTAGCTGCGAGATGTACTGTGCTGGGCACAGCTACTTGGGTTATTTCGGTAGGTGAGGTTGCTTGACGATGTGCTTCTGTTATCTTGTCGGCGGAACGGAGGTGCCCATAGTGAGGTGAGCGACGAGAGCGAGCTGCCGGAAAGACTTCGAAGTCGATGGTGTCGAACGGTGCCGTTGGAGCCGGCGCTGCGGATGGAGCATGAGGAGTCCTCGACGCTTGGGTATCCGAAAGTGTTGGAGGTGGCCGGGCATGGACTGCTTTGTGCCATCGCCATGCTGGAGGTATTAGAAGTGTTGGATCCTTCCAAGCTGTAAGAGCTACACGGCGCAACGAAAGAGATGAATTGCTACAATGTTGCAGAAACCGTGAGCAGCAACAACAACTCAAGAACTGTTGTTAGGAACGATGGAACACGCTTGGTGTTTGAAACCGTGCTTTGAGCCGTGCTTTGACGAAGTCCAGGCAAGCGCTTCTCGGTCTTCCTCATCGGCACAAGTTCATGTAGCAAGCGCAACGCAAGACTCGAGATCGGTCCGACACCTGCTAAGACTTCACTGGCGGATGAAGATGCGAGCGTCGCCAAATTCCGAGCTGGGGGTCATATCATTGTGTTCTCGGTACGTGCTCGGCTCAAGGTCCTGGCAAATCTGATCCTGCCATCTTCCTCTTCAGCGTCGTCGTGATCCTCGCCAGGCAGTAGAACTGCTTTGTCAATCGCCACTGGCAACCCTCTATGTCGTCCGCGCAGCATGACTGCGCAAAGCACCAACTTGCTCAAAGTACTCCAAGATCCACAAAACGAGTATGCATCCCAAGGCACGCCGACACTTATCCCGACACAGCCGTATGCCGACACCACCTCGAAGATGAAGTTGAAGACAGAGAACACCACCGGGTCGTTCTTGAACTTGTCGGCTTCGATAATCATAAGAAGGAACAGGGCGAGAACAATCCACCACGCATCGTGAGCGAGCTGTGCCCGCAACTGTTGTCGAAGGAAATGGCCGTTATTCTCATGCGTAGCTGCCGCAGCGCCGCCACTGATGAAGTGGTTCCCGATAGTTCTCGCCCGGCTTAGGAGACCTGGTTGTGGCTGCACTTTACCGTCCGCCTTGTCGCTCTCCTGTTGCTGCTCCTGATCCTCCGCGTAGATTCCGAGTGATCGTTCCTCGTAGACGTTCGAATTGCGCATCGTGATCACGACTGGGTAAGCCGAGATGTACATCATCACCACGTACAGCACCAGCAGGCTGATACGAAGCGATGGGATGACCACGACGTAAAACCCGCCGCTACGGACCGCTAGCGCTATTGTTACAGAAGTAGAGCTCGTTAGCAAGTTTCTCGCGTAGTCTCTCATATATCCTAGCAAGGGGAGGGGTTCTAGCCCCCAGCAACATACCTTGAAACAGTCCATCAATGACCTGGTACCTCGTTGGCAAACCTTCCTTTAGCTCTACATTGCCAATGTTGAGAATCTCGAACATTGCCCAGTCAATGCCATTGAGCGTAAACACCGATAGAGCCAGCCACCAAGTGTGTTGCGCGGGAAAGAGGTTGGTGTAGCATCGTCGGGGATGGTCGAGCAGGAACTTGAGCGTTGTGGCTCGCGTTTCCCATAAGTCGCTGCCTCCTCTCTGGCGTGAGATGTGCTGAGTGATCCACAGCATGCACCATATGATCAGCCGTAGAAAGACTGGGTAGCAGGTATTGCCCGCCAAGATCAGGAGGCCCATGGTGAGCAGCAAGTAGTAGCTTCGCTGGAAGGCTACCATATTGGCGTCCAGAAGGCTCATACCACTATTGTTGAATGCGGACACAGCATTGAAGGCACCTACCCACCACGGGTCAATGCCATTGGTCCAAGCAGTGTCCGGCATGTTCAGCGCCACCCAGGCGGCACATCCAATGCAACCAAACAACTGCCACATCACGAAGTATACTGGGACCAACCACTCCAGCAGAGAGACAGCACGATACTCGCAACCACCTAGTCGCTCCCGCTCCTCCTCGGTCAAGCCGTGGAACTGAGAGTTACGCGCTACCCAGCCTGTCGCGGTATCGAAGTAGCGTGAGATGTCTGTACCCGATGCTGTCGCCTGTTGTGCAGGTCTGGTCCGTTGCAAGCTTGGAAAGCTCTGTAGGTCCAGGGACGTGGTCGTATCAAGACTGCTGAGAGGACGCGCTCCCACTCCTTGCATGCTAAAAACACCACTGTGCCTCCGGCGAACAGGCTGGGGGGGTTGCGAATGATTTTCATGAGCTTGGCCAAACCGTGTATCTTCTCGGAATGTGATGCCTGGATTACTCTGATCACGTCCTTCCTCGAAGGTTTGATCAATTGCTTCGCCGTCCGAGAGATCAGTTGCGATTCGCTCGCCGGTCTTAGCAGAGATTCCATTCATCTCAGGCCCGCCTCTTCGAGCTGGTGGAGTTTCGTCCCGTCTTTCGACACTCCGAGAAGTCTTCTCGGTCGTGCCTCCATTCGTAGCAAGTTCTTGATCCCTGAGGTCGTCCCTGGACCTGCCTCGCAGGTGGGTACTGGCCCAAGTCTTTACTCGTTCTCCACGGCCTATGCGTTCCCGCTCTTTGAGCACAACAAATTTCTTATCAAACGCTCTCCGTCTCACATGCACAACGAAAGCGCTCACAAAGATCGCGCTGCCAAGCATAATCAACAGGAACAATAAAACCTGCTGGAAGCTATTCAAAGTGCTCAAGTTGATAGTATTCAAGCCAGCTAGTGTCATGGCTGACACAGTCAGAAACAGTGAGTCTGAGAAGCTCACACTACGGAAAGGTGTACTAGATCCCCAGAATATCAATGCCGATAGGAGACATGTGAGGATGAAGTATGTGTAGTGGATCGTGATGAAGTTGAACGGCGGCAACTGGCGACGGAGAAATCGTAGAGGCCGATTGAGAGGACCGAGGTGTGGCATTGTGCTGCGTGCCATCGCGTTTTAAGAGCGGTAGGCAGTTCGTGCGTATGTCTGCTGATCCGGCTCAAAGATTTGGTATACAGGCCGGCGTATATGGCCTGTCCGGTGCTCGGGATTAGAGTACTGTACATCGCAATGACAGGCTTCTAGGGCCAGAGTCGGTCTTGCGAAGGCGTCATGGATCGTCTAAGGAGAGGGCCTCGACGCGTTGCTTACCTGCACCATACCGCTTTCGGCTTGGCGCATTCGAGCCTTGCTGGCCGTCGCAATGGGACTGTCCCAGTACCTCACTCGTACTCAGCACCTATCACACCTCCATATGCACACTGCACGTGAAGTCCCATTGCCAAGTCGATAGTGCGATGGGGCACCACATACGCCACATGCCCAGAACATGAGTCGTCGACATCGAGCAAGACCGACCTACCTACTCAGCCACTGTGACGTCTATGCCCCTCCATCCAATTGGCGCCGAAGATTTGTTGGTTTTGAGGCAGTCAACGAGGTAACGACACCTACGTGGATGCGATACTTTCTTCCACCTCTTCTACTACTTCCTTGTGATTCTCCTACATTCGTGCCATTGAGGCTGTACAGTTGCCACTTGTCAGGCGGCAGCACTATTTACTTGACCAGACCTTCCCTCCTCTACCTCATTCAGTCCTCGACAGAAGCATACATCAACCAACACAAGACACCTACAAATCTAAGGCGATCTCAACTCTGCTCTTGCGACAATGGCAGGCCACCACGATCCCAAGCTTCTATACGCCTTCAATGGCATCAAAGCCTACCACATCCAAGACGGCGAGGAGCACTCCCTCACACCTTCCGGACCACAGACACTATCGTTGCTGATGGTACCAACCAACTCACCCTTCGCCGACCTATCAACGACGATACCTCAGAATGAGATCCCCGACGAAGACTTCTACCTACACCTCAATCTCCCACCAGAGCTCGACCTCCCAATGCCCGCAACCACGCAGATCTACCACCAGCCGCCGTCCTCATACCTTATACCTCGCTGGGACCTTGGCCCTGATATGCACGCATTCACGAAGATCGAGTTCCCGAGGATAGGACATGGAGCGACCCAGGAAGACATCGACACATTCGAGACCATCCTAGCGCAGTGTACTGCATTTCTCGAGCGCGCCAAGCCGCCTGTGCCATCGCGGCCGAGCGAGAAGGGCGGCTATCCGGTTGAGAAAGGTGGCTATAATCCGTCAGATTACGCGCCAGGTGGCAGATACTCCGACGGCAGATTGCAAGAACCAGGTCAGGTTGTGCTTGTCGATGAAGACGATGGATCTGTGGTGGGCGAGCTCGGCGGCGATGCAAAGATAGTTGAGGACCCACGGCTGAAGATGGGAAGCAAAGACCCGGTCGAGATTCAAGTCAGCCAAGATGGCAAGCGCATCGAGGTGCGCCCGATCAGCGAAGACTACCTACAGATGGCACGCCATCCGGCCTACAAGGACAGCAGTATCGTCCAGAACTCGGCTACTGCTTCGCGCTTGATTGTCACAAGCAGCAGCTACATTGGCAACATGCTGCTATCCGGCGCTGAATCCTTCACCCAGAAGACGAAACCCAATGCGAAGCCCATGGAGTTCACTCCTGCAGCCCACGACCGCGTACGCCGGATCAATACCTTCACGAAGAGTACAGCAACCATCAGCTCCAAGACCGTCGGCAAGCTTACCGACATCACGCAAAATGCGGCCGCGACGATGGCCGGCCACAAGAAGAACCGCCCCAACAAAGGCTACGATGAGAAGGGCAATCCGATCGCAGGCGACCAGTACAAGCCAGGCCTACTCAACAAAAGCATGATCGCGTTTAGCACGATCGCAGATGGCATTGCTACATCAGGCAAGAGTCTGCTTACCACGAGTGGAGCGGCCGCAAGCACTGTCGTTGGGCATAGATATGGTGCGCAGGCTGGCTCAATCACCACGGACCTTGCTGGCGGCGTCAAGAACGTTGGACTCGTCTACATTGACGTGGCTGGCGTGTCGCGTCGCGCTGTTATCAAGAGCGTCGCCAAAGGTATGGTGATTGGCAAAGTACGTGGCGGTGGTGAAGTTATTGTGGGAGGCGGTGATGGCGGTGTCATACCGGAGCAAGACATTCAGAACTATCATGGTGGTGGTGTGACGAACGATAACCTTCAAGGTGGTGGACCTGCGTATGGGCCTTCTGGAGGTGAGTACAAGCCGGTCGGTTTTGGCAACGCTGCGCCACCGAGGTATGACGACTATCAGAAGCGGTGATGGGCTAGCCTTAGCTTTTGTGATGTTGCTGTTCAGTGATTGCTGGTTTGAGCTTGCGAGATGATATTACGAGGCTACGAAGTCATGGCGGATGGTAGATAGCGTTCATGAAGCACAAGTCCTGTACATTCTCACATTGTGTTCTCCCTTTCCAAGATGTATCCGCAGTGGTTATATATTGGGTGGCTCCTGCCATTTCGGCAAAAGATCACGTGCGCACGTGTCTCACTAGCGCGATTTTTGTAGGGCAACCGCGCACTCAACTTGACTTCATCTCCTGACACTCACCATCAACACCACAGATGGTGCGCAGACGCAAGAGAATGCGCAAAGATGTCGACATTCGACGGGAAGGTGAAAGAGTTTCCTGACATCCGCATTGATTACTTCCGTACAGATCCTCTCTCGCGTCCGCCACTCGGTTTCTTCCTCGGTCATGTGCACTCGGATCACCTCGTGGGACTGGAGAACTGTAAATCGCCATTCATCTACTGCTCACCTGGAACACGCGATATCCTGCTACGTCTGGAAAAGTATCCACACCGCATGAATTTCGCGAAAGGAATCCTCGAGACGCGGAAGCAGACATATCGACACTTGAAGAATCTCCTAAAGGCCATTCCACTTGATACTCCAACAGTTATCGAGCTGGCGCCGGGTAATGAGGTCCGGGTGACTCTCCTTGATGCAAACCACTGCGTTGGGGCGGTTATGTTCTTGATTGAGGGTGGTGGCAAAGCTGTGCTCTACACGGGCGACATACGTTCAGAAAGCTGGTGGGTTGATTCCCTGAAGCGCAACCCTGTCCTTGCCTCTTACTCTGCTCCACCTGGAGGAGCGCCACTCAACAAGCTCGACTGTATCTACCTTGACACAACATTCGTGGTCTCCGGCCGAGAAGACCCGTATTGTCACTTCCCTCCCAAAGCAGATGGCCTCGCTGAGCTCTTACAGAAAGTTGCGCAATACCCGAAAGATACTCTGTTCTATGTTGACGCATGGACGTTCGGCTACGAAGATGTCTGGCAAGCGTTGGCGAATTTCCTTGGCTCTCAGGTACATGTTGACCGATATCGCCACGGGATGTACAGCGCTTTGGCAAGTGGCATCGAGCCTCGAGCGCCCGAGGCTGTCAAGCTGATAGGGTTTCACTGCGGCAACCATTATCAACGGGGCTGCCTGACCTCGGATCAAAGCCAGATTCACAGCTGTGAGAAAGGCATGGAATGCGAGATCTGGAGCAGAGGTAAGTTATCGTGTAATTTCGAAGAGTGTCCCTGTACACGACCGGCGACTACACACTACCCTCCCGGCCATTTAGACAGCGGGCTTACATTTCCCAGATTATGTGAGGATAACGCCAATCGTATCTCGCCACAACGGCATGGAGCTGGCGGAGCTAGGCACTGGAGGAGGTCAGGGTGATCTCGCTCAACAGCACGAGCTTGACGTAGCAGATCCAACCTTGGTCGGGCAGCTGATGGCACTGTGTGCTACCAAGCTTCAAGGACAGACGCCTCTGCTCACCAGCGTCCTTAATCTACTATCGACGGCGATGACGGACGGAACTTGTAGCATCAACCTCGAGGACTTCGACCTGCTCTGGAAGTCCGATCTGGACGACGACATCGACCCAGATACGAGCGACATCTCACTCGAGAAGCTGATCCCAGCACTTTCTCGATGCGTTACGAAGTCAAAGATGCAGAAAGCAGACGCCTTCGGGCAAGGCAAGCCTGTGACGAGACCTGCGTCGAGGGTGAGAGAGGACGGACTGCCAACGCAGATCGTAAGGCTTCCGTGCATGCGTCTCGACCACCTGCTCACAGTTATGTTAGACTTTTCCGTACTCGCGCCACTCGTCGTATGAAGAGCTGTGTATGCTGCTCGAAGCGTTCGTGCCACGCGACATCTACCCGTGCACAGTTGATGAAAAGAACCGGCTGTCGAAGAGTTCTATGAGCGCGTTGTTTGGTCATATGTACAGCGACCGGACCACTTTCACGCATGACGAAACGATGATGAAGAAGCGAGGAGACGACACGAAGTCCGGCAAACAAGTCTCCGATAGTTCGATACATGATATGACCGCGCCGCAACGGGTTCGATCGGATGCAAGCGGTCCCCGGCGACTCAATATCTCCTCGGATGCGGAGGTCGACCAGAGAACGGTGAATGATAGAGATCGGCGTAACAACAGCACCGATGGACACGGCTCAGCTCGGGCGGTGATACGCGCAGGTGAATGCAAGCCTCAGCTCACCGACCGACGACCAGTTGATGAGGGCCGAGGGCTTCCAGACGTCCCTGATATGATCGATCTGACCAGTCCCTCGGTTGCACCGCGTGACGGAAAGCTGGAGACAAAGTTGCGTAATGCAAGACGACGCGATGGGAAGAAACTACAGCTCTTGAAAGGAAACCTTCTACTCTCATCACAGGCCAATCTCGAGGATATGCGTCGGTGGGAGCGCGACAATTCAGATCGAGAGACCGATGTCGCTCGCCAGCAAAGGGTCCCAGATATTGAACGTCAACTGATGAGCAAGAGTGCGGACCGTCCTTCGACTAGAGAGGCACAGGGCGACTTTTGGCCTCCGCTTGACGTCGATCACTACTGTCCGTCCAACGACGTCGACCACTATGCTTCCGCGCGGCAACGAGAGAAGTTGCACAAACATGGCAATCCGGGTCGGGATGCCAGATTTCATCCACTCGGAAAGGCCACTGACATCGATCGACAACTGATGAAAAAGAAGAGAGAGGCACATCCACGACCAACCGGCGAACCGAAGCGACCTACCTCACCAAGTAGTTCGAGTAGTAGTTCGAGCATCGGGCCGAAACTATCACCTTTACTTGTGACGAAAGATCATGCGCCTGATGCCGATGTGGACCCTGTCGTGGACATTAGCAACAGAGGGCCGATTACAGACAGCGAGGCCTGTAGTCCCCGGAACGACCGTCCACTCAGCAGAGAGGCACAAGGAAGCGTCAGGCTATCAAGCGGTGTCGATTACTATTCTCCGCTCAATGCTGATCATTATGCAAAGGAGCGGGAACAAGAAAAGCGGCGAAAAGCCCAGTCTACCTCCAAGGCAGCTTCGCTCGTCGATCACTGCGATACCTCACTGGATGCCCAGCGGTCGCTTCTTGGTACAGTGGGAACTCAGCTACCTCCATCTTTGCGAGACAGATGGCTGAAACGGATTGCGGATGACCCTCGCGCGAACGAGGGGCCATGGTCGAGCGTCAAAAGACATAAAGCTGAGGAAACATCAGAGAGATACGGTCGCTTGACACCGCCAGATCCTACGCCATTCAACGGACAGAATTTGCCCGGGTCGAAGCGATCTGGCGATCAAAGGACATCATCGCCGGCGACGATGGCATTCCGCCGGCAAGCCCACGATGCTGTTGATGGCTCTAGAGGGTTGAGCTGGTTCGACATCGGTCTTGTGAGTGTTGGTGGGCATCAGGAGGAAGAGGAAGAGTTGTAGCTGGCGTTTTGCTTCCGGTATGATACCCCAGGTTTTCCATGTATTGCAATGCAGTGTTACGTCAGTGCCTCGACTTTGCTCGAAGCTGCATTTCTCGTTTCGTCTCTTGCTATTTCGCAATTTCTTACATCTTATCTGCGATGGAGTTCATTCTGGGCATTGGCCTGGCGCTGCCTATAACAAGCGCGACAGGAGTCTCGGTCGTCACAGGTGTTGCGCAAGGCGTGAGCGAACAGCAAAAGCAGAATGCCGATGCTTCAAACCAGACTCGAATGCTCAAGTTCCACCTCGATGTTGTTGTCGATCCAGGTGCCGGCAGAGGAAAAGGAGCAGAGTTGAACGGCACCATCGTTACCTTGCGAGACGACAAGATGTGGATTGAGGCCAAAAGTCCGATCACGAGGCTGCCTCTCGAAATGTCGCATCATCCGTTCACAGGCTTCTATGTGGCCTACCCAGACGACGACCGACCCTACACCAGAGGACTGGTGAGCACGATCAGTGTCGACCCACCCATGCTGAACTGGATCTACATCGACAAGGACACGCTGGAGATGAAATATGCTTCGCGAAGTGGGAGCATTGCGCATCATGTAGGAAGCTACGACTGGACGAGCGAAGAGCCTGAGAACTCTCGTATCACCTTCGATGAGTATGAAGGCTTTCTTGCCGTTGAGGAGAAGGACGGTCAGTGGGCGTTGTACTTCGACATGAACGATGATGGGTTGAAGGAGCATAAGAAGGGTAGGAAGACTGTGGAGGTCAGTTTACAGAGGAGAGTGATCAGTGAGCAGGAGACGAACAAGTGGGGCCTGGCTGGGGAGGGCAATATTGGGTTCAAGAAGACGAGGGAGGTGTGAATTTGTACGGTGGCCCGTCATCTTTCATGGCCACAATATGTTCTGCAAGAGATGGATCTACGCTCCAGCAACCCAGCCGAGTCCCACAGAGTACGGGACCAGCAGGGTATGAGTCCAGCGCATACATTGAAGAGAACCGGCGCAAGTCGATCATGCACGTCTGCCTTGTGACTCAGTATGCCGAAATTATGGAGAGGAACAAGTTGGGCATGCACTACCGGACGGTACAGTGAACTCCACCACTTGAACAACACGGGAACACCAGGAACAAACATGAAGAGGCCTTCATCCTCGGGACCAATGCACAATATCGTACGATGGTCATTGAGCGAACCGGCCAGTTCGGATGAAGTCTCCGACGCAAAGATTTGGAACCACTGCCGCAATCACGTACGCGATAGAAGATCATTGGACTGTTCAACTGCAGAGCCTCTCGAGCTCCTCCTGGACTATAGCTGCAGCATTCATCGACATGGATTAGAGCCAACCAACCAAGATTGACGAGCAGTCAGGCCACCAGATCGGCTTGCCATCCGAACACCTACTCACATTTCAAGATTTCTTGACCACAGTTCTGCTTACCAGTGAAGTAGTCATAGCTGCACCTCAAAGACTTAGAAGCTCGCTATCTGTCTCTGCCGTCTTCTCACTGTGATTGGTTCTTCCAGAATGCATGGGAAGAAGCTTTCAACGAACTGTAGGCCATTATTGGCAAACTCGACGTAGCGAAGTCCATGTAGATGAACTTGCATACGACCCTTGTCAACAACGTCACAGTGCCGTCGCTCTGATCAACAAGGATACATGTACGATAAGGCAGCAGTATGTCACAGGACAACCCATTCGTTGCTGCTGCTGCACTCCGGTTGACTTCCAGAGACTACCAGCAACCACCAACATCTGCTTCAGAACGTCACAATGCCCAACAAAGGCGGCAGCGGCAATACCAACTGCTCCAATTGTGTACGCCCTTCCTCAACACACACCACCATATTCCGATTCTATGAACCCTGACCATCACTACAGACGGATTGCTACGATTGCAACAACTGCAGTAACTGCAAAAACTCGTCGCGCCTAGACAAGTAAGTCACACCCAACCTCTCAACCCACCTAAACGATCAGGAGCATGAGCTGACCAACATTACAAGTTGTTCGGGCGTGTCTGACTCCGAGGACTGCACGAACTGCTCGAACTGTGTACGCTCCACTCCAACTCACTCCGCACATACCGGACGTCCCGATACAGCGACCTAACCACTCTCCCAGCGCTCTTGCACGGACTGCGATAACTGCTCGAAGTAAGTCGCTAGGCTCGTGGTCGTGAACGACATATCCTTCACCTTCACCTTCACCTTCATATCACGACTGGCTGACTGACCCTTCTCGACCAGCTGCAAGGATTGTTCTGGGTTGTTAAACTGTAGCAACGAGCACGGTACGCACAAGAAAACAGCCCCTTCCACGGGCGATGCGCTGCCGCCGTCGTACGAGCAGGCTACGAAGGCGACTCGCTGACGCCGCGAGAGTAGGTGTTCATAACGATATCAAAGATGATCTGAAGTAGGACATCCTGGACATTAGCTTGTTCGGGACGAAATGAAGGAAGGAAGGAAGGGGCGAGGGAGATATGCAGAGATTACAAGTTCAAACATTAGCTACCACACCTACACCACCAGCCTCCTCTAAATACCGTACCGTAGCTGGATATTCACGTACACCGCCGCCTACACCCTAAAACTGTTTTGATGTGTCCACCGCCGGCCCAAAATCGCATACGTCGTGATTCTCGTCATCCAAATGTTCGGGATCTGTAGATCCGATCCGTGTCGTGTGAAGATAGATGCAAAATTCGCTCCCTCCCCCCCCCCACCTTTCTCTCCCTCCTGCCTGAGTGAGTGGTAAAAGCAATGTTAGCTAACCACCTCCTTCTCATTCCACCCCACCCCATCCACCGTGCTCGGCGCATAGGAGCTCAGATTCTCTGGCGTGTGATCGTTCTCCGCGCCAGCGAGGGTGTCGTTCTTCTCGCTTAAGCCGTCGATTCCGAGCCCTTGACTGCTCTCGTCGTTGGCATCGAGCTGTGGACGGTCTTCGACGTCGTCTTCGCGAAGAGCGGGAGGTCGTTCTCGCCGCGCACGCGCTTTAGCGAGGCTGATGGTTTTCTGGTTGTAGGTCGTGGTCACCATGCCGTCGTCGTCGCGGTCGATGGTGGCTTTCATGAGCGCGGCCATCCATAGCCGTCCTTCTTGTCGAGAGTTGACCGCGAAGTAGTGCACGGTTGGTTTTGTGAAATTGACACCTTTTGAAAGACCACTCTTCGGAGGCACGAGCTTGAAGATGAACACACCTTCATCGCCGGCGGTGGGTGGGTGGTCTTTGAGGTCTTGCTGTGCGGTTGTGGGCGTTAAGCTTTCCTTCGGACTTGTAGGTGTCGCAACTCCAGTCATGGTGGCGTGCAGGCCCGTCAGCGTCTCGTTGTGCGCTGGTAGAACACGGTGGAATGAGATGTCGATTAGGCCTTTTTCTTCCATGTCGCTGTCGGAGTAGTAGTACGACAGCCGCCGACCTTTGAGGACGAAGAGACGCGGCTTCCAGGTGGTCATGAGCGAGCCACTTTTCTTCTTCATCCAGCCGGAATAGTCACACTCGGCCATCTGCTCGGTGGGTGTCTTCTGTTCCAGACCGCGGGTGTAGGCAGACGTGCTCTTCTTTGTCTTCGCCTTCATCCGCTTCTGACGCATCGCAGGAGGAACTAGCATCGTTGCCGAGCCATTCGAAGTCCGCGACTGAGCTTCTGACTTTTGCAGTTCTATGCTCTGCGTTTCCGTACTAGGCGTAGTCGATCCCGTCCTTGAAGAGAACGGTACACCTTCCTTCGTCGGCGAGACAGTCATCTTCTCGTTCCTGGTAATCGCGTCGCTGATCGTCCGCAAACCAACGATCTTGGGCTTGGCGCTCGAGAAGAACGTAAATTTGTTACTCGACGGGCTAGAGCTTTTGTTTGCAGAATCGTTGCGCATTGCTTGGCTCATCGAGCTGTCCAAAGATTGATCGCTATAGTCGAGTTTCGTCACGACAGGGCTGAGAGGTTGTTGCGCGGCTCGCGATGTCTTGCTTTGTGATGTGGGTGCAGTCACAGATCGCAAGCTGTCGAAAGTATTGCCAACGGAACTCAAACTATTGAAGATGCCGGATGCGGCTCCATAGTTCCCATCTACCGGACTGCCCATGCTTGGACTGGCTTGTAGACTTCGGCGTTTGCTTTGAGTTGCAGAACTGCTGTGTCTCGAGTGCATCGCACCGCCAGCAGGAGGATTCCGCTTGGTGAGCACGTTCTTCTTGTTCGAACGTGAATCAGCTTCCGTGGAGGAGAAGTATCCGCGGTCCAGATCGTCAGGCGTCGTTGTTAAGAATCCCGATTGCCGTTTGGGCCCGGCCGTGTCCGCACTTAAAGTATGTGAATGATTTCCTGAAGTGCCGTTAGTCTGCAATTGTCCAAGCTGCCATTTATGATCAAACGAAGGTTGCTTTCGGTGGCCGTGCCGGCTTCCTCCATCTATGGAAGCACCAGTCGAATCCATACTGGAATGCCGCCGGGAGTGCTGCATTTCTCTGATGACTTGTGCGGATGGTCGGTAGGTGTTTTCGCCTCGTGATAAGGAAGTCATGCTCTGCAAAGGCGACATGCCACTACTGGATCGTGTCGGCGCGGGAGCTGCACCAGCTGTGGAGGAGAGTGACTGCAAAGTGGTGCTGCGTTGTGGAAGAGGAACCACGCTTTGCCGGGATGTGTCGAGAGCGCGAGGAAGGATCGATCCCATAGTCGAGGCGCGATTTCTAGTCGCATCACTGCTGGCATCGTCGCCCACATTAGAGTACTCCGAATTACTCCTGGCCACGGACAAAGGCCCTCCAGTGCGAGCTTCTTCTTGCAATGCTCTGACCTTGTGCCATGTCTTTAATCTTCGCCCAACCGGACCCAGTTCGAATTCTTTGAGGAATATGCTGCTCTGCTCCATCGCAAGCAGCACTTCTCCACTAATCTCTTGCTCCTTGAACACCTCGCAATGCGCTCTCTCCACCCCATGATCTTCGAGGTACTCTGCCACTCGCGCTGGCGACCACGCCATGACCTCTTCCTCAGTGTGAACCTCTTGCTCTTCCTCGTCGGTTTCCTGGCCTGCAATGTACGAATACCGCGCCAGTGGTTCCGGAATCGTCCTCGTGTTCGTGCTGCCCACTGCCGTGCTGCTGGCCGTGCCATTCATGAATGGTCTGCGCGGCACGTTCATGTCATTCATGTGCTCGTCTATCACGGACAGTGTCTCGTTCATGACCGGCGAGTCCACGTTGAAGGAGTTGGCGCTCTTCGCTACTGGCGTAGTGGACATCATCGAAGTGCGCAGTGCCATTGGCGACGCAGCGTTGGTGTGAGTGCTTGTCCCGCTCGCTGGCCGTTGCGGACCGGCGGATGGTAATCGCTGCGGTGGTCCTGTCATGGCTATCGCGCTGCCATCTTGGGGTGTCTTCGGCGGCCCATCGCTCCTTCTCCGCTGCGGCGCATTCTCGAATACGTCCGTCGGCGTTTTGGTGTATACTACAGACCATCAGCACCATCCATAGACCACACCTCCAATTGCGCTTACCTGCTGGAAACAGCCCAGTGTTCCCATTCGCCAGATGCCGGCCTAGAAACCAGCCGTCGCCAAAATCATCGTCCCTCTCGACCAGCTCGATCCTGTCGCCCTTGGCCAGACTCAACTCATCCGTGCTCCTAGCCACGAAATCATGAATCGCGAGCAGCAGCGACCCAGGGCCAGCAGGTTCCTTTACAGCACCTGCCGTCGTCGCCATGACCATGACCATCGTCCTCAATTATCCAATGTCGGACTGCGGAAGTGTAACGGTGAGCGGGACACGCTGTCGGCGCGGAGGTCGCGGGTCGGTGACTTCATAGATACACGTATACCGGCGCGGGATCTTGTGATGTTCTCATGCAGGAGATGGAGTCGCGCTGCTGGGCCGGTCACTGTCGCTTGTGACGTGGCGATCGGCGGTTTAATTGGTTCGAGGCTAAATGGTGGTAGTCCACCTTCCCTGCAGCACCGTTGTCGCTGTCAATCGATATAACTACAACAATACGACGATACTATCAAATAGGCGGAGGAGTGGAGAAGAAGAAAAGACGCATTATCGTTCTACGGAATCAACGAGAATCATGATCTCAACACAGCGAGTACCGTACCGGCACGGCATCTTTCTCTTTCTCCAGCTGGTTCCGATCGCATTCGATCCGAAGAACGGAAAACAAGGATGTTCCGAAAAAAGACTTGTACAACCACACCTTCGGGAACATGTCATTTGAGGAGATTTGGAACGTGTCACTTCCGCCATGTGTAACACGACGACTCCAGCAACTCCACACCAAGGACGACTGCCTGCGTTGATGGCACATGTATATTGAGCATTGATTAAGAGCATTGGTTAAGGAAAAGCTTTGTTAGACAACTTCGTCGATCCCCTCTCGTGTTTCCGCGTCCAAGCGCTGGGGTTGTCGTCCCGTGTCGGTAGCGACTACTGCACCAGACTGCATCTCGATTGATTCAGTCCACGTTTGAAGGACGGGAGGTCGATTGTTCCTGGTCTTATTATCCTGCTGTCCTTTCCGAATCTACCTTATGAATTCGACGTTGTGGACACAAAAAGCACTCTACTCCTCCTCCATACCAGGCTTCACAAGCCCTCCCAGATCAGTCATCTTCACGTGCCTGCAAACACGACATGTGAATGCCTCTGCCCCACGAGCATATCTCTCGGTCTTCACCGCGCCCCATGACCCACCGACACCCAACACCATCCCGCCCTCGACGGCCTGATCTCCACGATGGTGCAGTACGCGGGGCCTGCTGCGAAGAAGCGGAAGACGACTGCCTCCACAACAGATGAGATTGCCCAGGCTAATTCTACGGCACAACTTTTCGCGGGTAGGCAACATAGGTGGATGCATAAGGAAATACCGGGGCAGAGTTCAAGTGTAGCTGCGCAAGCGCCAATCTACGGCCAGCAGATAAACGGTATGGCGAACTCGATGTCGGGAGGTGTGCAGCAGACTGTCAACAATGTCATGCCGGAAGACACGAACGTCCAGCAAGCCAGTGTCAATTTTGCAGCCTCTGCGAATGCAGGTCCGGCGGCTGATCAGGAGCTCATGGCCAATCTGTACTCCACGGCCATGTCAAATTCTCCAACAGCTATCGCTCCTTCCCAATTGGTGACATATGACACACCTTCACATCGAAGATCACTGGATCACATGGCGAGGACTTCAGGTCAACCAGGTCTGCCTTCACCAGCATTGACAGAAGGCAACATGCGTTCACCAGTGATTGTTTCACCTAACATCATTCAAACAGCAGCACCTCCATCGCACCTGCAAGACGGGCAAAATAGGGGCGTAGGCCGGCCGCGCATAAACGCGCCAACTTCAGCAGAAGCTCAGAAGAAACGGCCTGGTCGACCATCACAATACTCCGTCAACCACGTGCCAGGAACTAATTCCACCTTTCGCCCCAACCCACAGACCGTACCGCAACATCAACGCGTTCCATCACAAACACAACCTCAGCCAATGGCACCACCACAGACACCGAACGGGTCCAACCCACAGTATCTTGGTCAGCCCCGGCTTCAGCCTGCCACAGCGACAAAGTACCAATCCAGAGATTTACACCCACACTTCATGATTCAGAAGCTCAACGCTTTCAAGGCGGCAATGGCTCAGAGAAACGTTATGTTCAACCCAATCGACCAAGGCCGCTTGATACTTCTCGGTGAAGCGATCGCCAAGGAGGACTGGTTCTACATCACGCTGAGCCAGCTTCATGCGCTATCTTCCCATCCTTCCGAGCTCCCTCAAACAGCAAAGGCGTTGGTATCGGCAGGATCTTTCCAGTACCTCGACACACTTCTCTCCAACAATGGTGGCCTGACTGGGGACGTACTCATCTGGCTGCAGAAGTTTCCGATGTCGCTGGTTGACCTCTTGGACTCCGACGACGCTCCTGTATACCGTGGCCAACTGCAGATCGTCGTCGGGTTCCTTGCAATTCTGCCTCAACGATGGGACAACATAGTGACGCAGAGCAAGATCCGCCAATCACCACCACTCGTCGAGGAGATGTACGACTTCCTGGGTGTGACTAGCCGCATCCTACAGACCACCATATTCCGAGCCATCTCGCGGATTATCTGGGAGAATATAGCCAAAGTCAGCAGCAACGAGGGCATTGAGGCGCTGGAGCAGCTGCACCTCCACAACCAACAATACTTCTTCGCAAACATGCGACGCAGCAATCAGGAGATTGCGTTTGCTACGCAGGCGTTCAAGGCGGCTCTGGTCGCGTGGCAAGATCATCTGCTGGCTGTACAGCAACACAACGAGAAGCAGCCCTTTCTTCCAGTGCAAGACCGGACCAGGTTGCCAAAGTTCTGCCTTCCTAACACTATCGTGCAAGTGTTCAACACCCCGCCATCACTGTCAGTTCTTGGGCCGCAGCAGATGGCAGGCATGCATCCCGTTCGTCCAGCTGCTGCTGCTCCTGCTCCTCAGCTTCCGACTGCTGCTACACAAGTGCAACTATTCGTGGGGATGCCAAACGTGGCGAATGGTGCACCGCCATGGTCCTTCAATGCGACACGACCAGTCCAGCGAGCACCTCCGATGAGTGGTCAGGAGCACATCCCAATGAACGGTCAGGAGCACATCCCAATGAATGGTCAGGAACAATTCCCAGCCCGCAATACCAACCCGAACAACCCTGCCTACTGCTGGCTTCTTCCAATCGAACCACAACCACTACCTCCAAACCCAACATACTTCTACTTCCCGCATGAGCTCGACCAACCGCGTCCGCAGCCAGCAGCGCCAGATCCGATACGCAGTGCGCTGCATCAAGCTCATCTCAAGAGCCCGATCCTCCCACCACTACAGATCGGCAACAACAGTGTGATGTACCGCTACGTGCACTCGTACGCGGTGCCTCCAACCAAGGTCGACAAGGACATGCCTATCAGCCACATCCAATTCGAGATCGATAATGAGGCTTTCTCGAGGATTCCACCCACCGGCACTGGCCCCGATGGAAGCTTTCCTCGTCGACATCTCACTACATCGACACGAACATATCGTTTGCGATGTATAGTGACGCCGAAAGACACTTCCTCTGAGAAGCAATGGGTCGAGGCAGACAACTTCTGGCCAGAAAACCTCTACATCAACTGCAACGATGAGTTGCTCGAGACGCGCAGGAAGCTTCACCACAACCTCTATCTCCCAATCGACATCACTTCGTTCATCCTCCCCGGGACCAACGAGCTCACCGTGTGCGTGGACCGTACGAGCACCGACAACAGACCCTTCGACTTCGCGATCGCAATCGAAGTCATCGGCCTCAAGTCCCACGAAGACATCACCAACAACCTCACCACCATCTCCGCCACCGAATCCCTCGCCGCAATCAAGAAATCCCTCTCCTCCTCCGACTCCACCGACGACATCGCCATCACTTCCAGCAACACCATCATCAAGCTCTTCGACCCCTTCTACACCGACCGCATGGTCACCACCCCCGTCCGCGGCGCCGGCTGCTTACACCGCGACTGCTTCGACCTGGAAACCTTCCTCTCCACCTGCAAGCGCGAGCAAGCGGATTGGCCGACCGTGGTGGATTGCTGGCGCTGCCCGATTTGTCGGGGGGACGTGCGGCCGCAGACGTTGGTGC